>ENA-OQAA01000004-OQAA01000004.1-human-gut-metagenome-genome-assembly--contig:-NODE-4-length-135203-cov-2.909621_pt1 | contig 135203 bp, 184 predicted proteins | sample MGYA00242489_ERZ504515 | MGnify/ENA primary metagenome ERZ504515 (study PRJEB26092, sample SAMD00036237) | human gut metagenome | host: Homo sapiens | study: EMG produced TPA metagenomics assembly of... | reverse complement strand
CTCTCTGGATGCTGTTCCGGTTGCCCAGAGAGATAAGAGAAATATTATATTTTCTGATCAGCTTTGTCAGTGTGTCCTTTGCTGCACGGATCTTGGCCTCAGAAGTAGGAGCTGTAGGATAGATCACTGTTGTATCCAGGACCTTTCCCGTAGCGTCCACTACTGCCAGCTTACATCCGGTACGGAAGGCAGGATCCCATCCCAGAACCACCTTGCCCATGATCGGCGGCTGCATAAGAAGCTGCTCCAGATTTTTTCCAAATACATGAATGGCTCCGTCTTCTGCTTTTTCTGTAAGCTCACTTCTGATCTCACGTTCAATGGCCGGAGCGATCAGACGCTTGTAGCTGTCCTCCACAACCTCTTTCAGAACAGGAGTCGTCTTGGGATTGTCCTTTTTGATCACCTGACGGGTAAGCCATCCCAGGATCTCTTCCTCAGGCGCATTGATCTTTACGGTAAGGATCTTTTCTTTTTCTCCACGGTTCAGCGCAAGAACTCTGTGACCTGCAAGCTTTTCACCGGCTCCTCAACTCATAGTACATCTCGTATACAGAGCTTTCCTCAGGCTTTCTGGCAGAAGAAACAACGGTTCCCTTCTGTGCGGTCAGCTTACGGATATAGATTCTGTAATCTGCCTCATCAGAAATATGCTCTGCCAGAATATCTTTTGCTCCGTCAAGGGCAGCCTTTACATCTGCAACGCCTTTTTCTTCGGATACAAAAGCTTCAGCCTCTTTTTCAGGCGCTTTATCTGTCATCTGAAGCATCAGGATATTTGCCAGCGGCTCCAGTCCTTTTTCTCTTGCAATAATAGCCCGGGTACGCCGTTTCGGCCTGTACGGACGGTACAGGTCTTCTACAACCACAAGTGTCCGGGCTTCAAGAATCTGTTTTTTCAGCTCCGGCGTCAGTTTTCCCTGCTCCTCAATACTTCCGATCACCTGATTTTTCTTATCTTCCAGGTTTCTCAGATACAGAAGTCTCTCATGGAGAGAACGAAGCTGCTCGTCATTTAAGGAACCTGTTGCTTCCTTACGGTAACGGGAAATAAACGGAATGGTGCAGCCTCATCGATCAGCTTCACCGCAGCTTCCACCTGCCACTTTTCTACACTCAGCTCCTTTGTAATTATCTGAATAATATCCATATTTTCCTCCAGTTGTTTTGTTCGCATCTATTTCTCACGAAAATATTTTTATCAGAATCTACGCCTCTGAATTATAATCATCTCCTGTGCGCTGTTCCTGTAACTCTTTATCTGCAGCAGTATCTTCCAGTTCTTTCGGAATCCAGTCTGCCACCTCATGCATATGTTTTTTATGAGTTTCTTTCAGCTCTCCGGTCACATCCATATAGAATATAGTATTTGTGGCGTATATATATGGCATTACCCACAATAAGCCCACATATAGAAACAGTATGGAAAGAAACATCAGAGGAATAAAGCTGATCTGCAGCACAAGATACTGCATCATATGTCCCTTCATCAGAGACGCGCTTTTTTTCAGAGCCTCTCTCCCCTTCATCTGCGGATTATCTGCAAGGATATAAAATGCCATGGCAAAGGGAAGTTTAATCACAACTCCCAGAACTGTTGCTGCCAGCGCACTGTACATAATCGGCTGACTCCATTCCAGCACTGCTTCCATTGTCTCTGCTGCCGGAGCAGTCATGTTTACCATATAATAAAAGGGAATCATAAGAGCCGTATCGATCAGCGCCATGATCAGGCAGCCGACAATACTCCGTCTGATCCTTTTTTAAACATATAGATCAGATTTCCGAATCTGTACTCCCGTCCACGGGCCATGTTCAGAAGCATAAAATTATATCCTGTACTGATCACCATGGAAAGCAGAGAAACAATAAACAGAAAAGCTTCTCCCAGAAGCCATGCCAGAAAGGAATCTCCGGGAAAAAGTTTAATTGCAGCCATTGTTCCTATTGTATTTAATGCCGGTGCCGCCATCATTGCCAGAATGGCAATTCCCCATTTTCCACTTAAAAACTGCTTTGCACAGGCTTTCCAGTAACGTCTGTTTCCAATCATTTTCAACCCTCTCTTTCTTCTGCTATTTAGATACTTTAGCACGAATTTAATAAAAGTGTCGATATTTTTTTACGATTTGCGAAAGTTTTGTCCCGGTCCCATGAAAGCTGCAGTTCTTCTTCACCACAGGAAAACCGCTTATCCGATCAGATCAGATAAGCGGCCAGATATACTATTCTTCGTCCATTTCGTGATGAACCGTAATACTTGCAACCTTTGTGGTACTTTCCTCCTCGTTAAACCAGAACTGTACCGAATGTTCCAGTTTCGAATCCTTATCAGGATAAATGGTAAGATAGTTGTCTTCGTCTTCGTAAAGGTATCCTCTCTCTCCGGCCTTTGCAATCAGTTCACTCTTATCAGCGCCAAGAGTAATATTCTCTGAAAGCTTCAGCGCAAGAACATCCGGGTCATAGGAGCCAAAATCAAGTTCTGTCACAAAGCAGTTTTCAACAGAGGTTGCATTTTCTGTCAGATTATAAACGGAAAAACTCACGGTCTGGTTATCTTTCATCATATCAATAAATTCCAGGCCGCCTCCCTCTACAAAGGCATCCTCTGCCACATCCTTCATTTCCCAGCCGTTATCCAGAAAGGCGGAAACGGGAGCCGGAAGCCGATAAAGATTTCCCATGAACTCTACTTCCGGATCCATAAAATCACTTCCCAGAGCTGCCGGAGTCTGATAATTTGTCACAATCTCCGGTACTTCTGTACTGACACTGCCTTTATCGAAACCTTCCGGTTCTTTAAAGTTCCTGATATCAGCCTGAAGAAGTGTATTGGTTTCTTTATAAACATAAAGCTCCACACGTTCATAGGTATCCTTCTGGTAAGTCATTTTTGTATAGAGATCTGAATCATAGGTATCGCTTGGTTCTCCATATGCTGCTTTAATATCGTCCACATTGGAAACTCCCATGGAAATACCGCCCGGAAGCTTCACCGGATTGGCAGTCAGATCAATGTCACCCCAGCTCATGTCAAACTTGATGCCGGCTACCAGGCAGTCGGAAACAGCCGCCTCATTAATGCCGAAATTCATCATATCTGCATAAACGCTTGCTTCACCGTTGTTAAATGTCACCATTGTATATGATCCTGGGGGAACCATGGTATCCGGACTGTCATTTTTACTGAGCGTCCATCCAAGAACTGTAAAATCTTCATATTTCACAGGAAGCTGTATGAGATTACCTGCATATTCTGCCTGAAAACTGTAAACATCTGTACCAAGCGCTGTCTGAACCGCTGCTGTTTCCTCTGACGGAGCAGCCTCCCCGCCTGATGTTTCTTCCGCAGCCGCTTCTGTTGTCTGTTCTGCCGCCCAAGCCATTGAGGGAACACCGGCAGTCATGCATCCGGCAAGCAGAAATGCTAGATACTTTTTCCTCATAGATTGATCCTCCATTGGTCATTTTCCCCATTATATCTGAATCCAGAAGTTTTTTCCAGTATTTTTTCACAATTTTATCTGTGTTTCATGTATGTTTTTGTCCTTTATATCAAAATATACTGTAACAGGATCGGAAGATTTTTCTTCTATGCAGATTAGACAGTTCCTGCTCTTTCAGTCTGCCAGATTAAAGGCATCGTGTACTGCATTCATTGCCCGGATGCCGTCTTTTCATTAATGAGAACGGTCACACGAATCTCTGAAGTGAGATCATGTTAATATTTACCCCTTCATTATACAGGCTTTCAAACATTTTTGCCGCCACGCCCGGATTGCTCATCATACCGCTCCTACGATGGAAAGCTTTGCAACATTTCTCTCTGAATGGATTTCTTTATATCCCAGTCTTGCCTGGTGTTCTTCCAGAGTTGCCACAGCCTCATCCAGATCCTTTCCGTCCACTGTAAAGGAAATGTCCTTTGTTCCTGCACGTCCGATGGACTGCAGAATCACATCAACGTTAATATTTTTCTTTGCAAGAACATCAAAAAGCTTAAACGCCACGCCCGGCACATCTTTCAGACCAATTACTGCAATTCTCACTGCCTCTGTATCAAGGGCAACTCCACTGATCAGCATTCTCTCCACTGTTACTTCCTCCTTTACAACAGTTCCTTCACTTGTATTCAGACTTGAACGTACCACAAGAGGTACACCGTATTTTTTAGCCATTTCCACAGAACGGTTGTGAAGCACTCCCGCTCCCAGTGTTGCCAGATCAAGCATTTCATCATAGGTGATTTCTTTCAGCTTTCTTGCTGACGGCACTTTACGGGGATCAGCTGTATAAACTCCGTCCACGTCTGTATATATCTCACAGGCATCTGCATGCAGAGCTGCCGCAAGGGCAACTGCCGTGGTATCAGAGCCTCCTCTTCCCAGAGTTGTATAATCATCATATTTATCAATCCCCTGGAATCCGGTTACCACAACGATCTTACGGCTGTCCAGCTCTCTTCTGATACGCTCTGTATCAATTCGTTTCAGTCTGGCATTGCCATATACGCTTGTGGTATGCATAGCTACCTGAAAAGCATTCAGGGATACCGCCGGAACGCCCAGGCTGTCCATTGCCATGCTCATAAGAGCTACAGACATCTGTTCTCCGATAGTAAAAAGCATATCCATTTCTCTCTTTGGCGGCTTTTCACTGATATCCTGCGCCATGGTGATCAGCTCATCTGTGTACTTTCCCATTGCAGAAAGCACCACTACTACATCATTTCCATTTTTATAATCCTCGATACACCTGCGGGCAACATTAAAAATACGCTCTTTATTTGCCACCGAGGTGCCTCCGAATTTTTTTACAATTAACATAATTTTCCTCCGAAAAGATATTTCATCATATCCCAGCCGTGTTCTACTTTGATTCCGCTTTCCAGTGCTTCCTTTTCATTATAATGCCAGTTGTGGCTCCGGGGAGCTGTGCTGTCATAAAGAAGATACGGTACCGGCTCTGCCACATGTGTCCGCACCTTCACAGGCGTAGGATGATCCGGAAGGATCAGCATCCGGTAATCCTCTCCCGATGCGTCCAGTCCCTCTTTCACCAGGCGTATCAGCCTCTGATCAAGATATTCTATGGATTGGATCTTGCGTTCAACGCTTCCCTGATGCCCCATTTCATCCGGCGCTTCCACATGAATATACGCAAAATCGTAACCTTCCTCTGTCAGAGCCTTTACCGCAGCCCGGGCTTTCCCTTCATAGTTGGTATGAGCCCGCCGTTTGCTCCTTCCACGATCCTGCAGTCCATTTCTGCTCCCGCTGCAATTCCCTTCAGAAGATCCACAGCAGAGATCATCACTCCCTTTTTGTGATAGATCTTCTCAAAGGATGTAAGGATGGGCTTTGTGCCTGCGCCCCAGAACCAGAAGCTGTTTGCCGGTTCAGTCCCTGCTCTTTCCGTTTCCGGTTCAGCGGATGAGCCTTCAGGATCTCATAGCTTTTTTTCTGCATGGACAAAAGCATTTCATCCTCCGGCAGATAATTTCCGACCCTCTGTGTCAGCACATCATGAGGCGGTGTAAGCTCCAGATTTTTTCCATTTTCCCACACAAGACAGTGACGATAGCTGGTTCCCACATAAAAACTGCAGTTTTCATTTTTCAGCTCCTGGCACACATCTCTGAGAAGAATTGCCGCGTCCTCTGTACTGATCTCTCCGGAGCTGTGATCCAGAATTCTCTGTTCCTCATAAGGAACATCCTCCTCTGTCAAAGTCACAAGATTGCAGCGATAAACCACATCGCTTTCCTTCATATCCACTCCGATGCTCAGAGCCTCCAGAGGAGATCTCCCTGTGTAATATTTCCTGGGATCATAGCCCATCACCGAGAGATTTGCCGTATCACTTCCCGGCGCCATTCCTTCAGGTATGGTGGAAACAGTTCCGATTTCGGACATTCCCGCCAGTTCATCCATACATGGGGTAACGGCGCAGGAAAGGGGTGTTCCGCCATTCAGACTTTCCATTGGCCAGTCCGCCATTCCGTCTCCCAAAACCACAACATATTTCATAATTACCTCCTCGCTGCCTGTTATTTCCAGACATTCAGGTACACTTCTGAGTACTGTCTCCCGGCTGCCCGTTGTCTCAGGTGCACTTCAGCTCAGTCTTTTACACGAATCATGGAAACCACTTTTCCATTCAGACGGGCTGCTTTTTCTTTATATTCAGCCTGCTTCATCACAGAAGTCACAAATGCAAACTCTCCCGGAAGCTTTTTCAGATTAACGATCTCGACCTTTCCGAATACTTCCTCCACCTGCTCTACAGTAGCTCCTTTTACCCGTACAAAAAATCTTCCCGCAACCTGATCCAGCTCCATCAGATGAAGCGGTCTGCTGGTCCAGTTTGTCATAATATTTCTGTGAAGATGTTTTGCCTCGTCCACAACGTCAGCCACAACAGCGCTTGCTGTTGGCAGCTTGCCTGCGCCGCTTCCATAAAACATGGCGTCGCCAAGAACATTTCCATGTACAAACACACTGTTGAATACTCCGTTGACGCTGTACAGCGGACTGTTTTTGCCCAGAAGGAACGGAGCTACCATCGCATAAAAAGAATCATTTCCTACCTTACGGCTGGTTGCCAGAAGCTTGACTGTCATTCCCAGCTCTGCCGCATACTCCATATCTTCCGGTGTAACCTTTGTAATGCCCTCCGTATAAATTTCTTCATAATTAAGGAATTTTCCATAGGCAAGTGAAGAAAGAATGGCGATTTTACGGCATGCATCATAGCCTTCCACATCCGCTGTGGGATCCGCCTCTGCATATCCCTTTTCCTGAGCCTCTTTGAGAACCGCATCAAACTCAGAGCCTTCTGTGCTCATTTTATAAAGCATATAGTTTGTTGTTCCATTGAGGATTCCGGTGATCTCATCGATCTCATCTGCTGTAAGAGAGGAATTCAGAGCACGTATAATAGGAATACCGCCTCCGCAGCTTGCCTCAAACAGGAAATTAATATCTTTTTGACGGGCAATTTCCATAAGCTCCGGACCGTGTTTTGCAACAAGAGCCTTGTTAGAGGTACATACACTCTTCCCGGCCTCCAGCGCACGCTTCACAAAGGTATATGCAGGTTCAATGCCTCCCATAACCTCAACAACGATATCTACCTCCGGATCATTGGCAATGATCTCATAATCATGAACCAGAATCTCCTGAACAGGATCTCCCGGGAAGTCTCTGAGGTCCAGTACATATTTGATATTGATCTCTGCGCCGGCCCTTTTATTAATGCTCTTATGGTTTGTGTTGATAACCTCAACGACACCGCTGCCTACTGTGCCGTATCCTAATACTGCTATATTTACCATATCTTCCTCCCATATAAGTTTCTTCCGGCTGTTTTCTGCTTTTACGCTGCTTCGCAACAGCCTTTTCTGTTCGATGGTCCGGCTATTCTCCTCCCTGAAGCTTCAGATAATGAATACCTTCAGTTCTCTCAATATCCTCCACCATAGCCTCTGCATCTCCCTTCCCGGTAGGATATCCACACTTAAAGTCAGCGTGGCCACTCCGTTAATGGGAATACTCTGGTGAATGGTAAGAATATTTCCGTGAAACTTTGCTATAGTCTGAAGAACTGCGGACAAAAGTCCGGGCTCGTCGTCCATCTGTATAATAAAGGTAATTGTTTTTCCCCTTGCCTGTTCATGAAAAGGAAAAATATCATCCTTATATTTATAAAAAGAACTGCGGCTGATTCCTGTCTGCTCTGCCGCCTCCTGAACCGTACTGACCTTTTCCGAATCAAGGAGGCGCTTTGCCTGTACTACCTTCAAAAGTACTTCAGGAACCGCCCTTTCTTTTACTACATAATATTTATTTTTTTCTGTTGTTTTTTCCATGTCCTTTCTCCTGTATGTGATAAAAAGATATCCCCCGAAGGGATGTCCGTTTCAAAAAGACACCTGTTTTCCTACGAGGGATATGTTATCACACCTGAGTACAGTCTGCAAGTATTTTTTGCAGGGCACTCATAAAGAGAGGAGCATAAGCTACTGTGAACGTTACTATATTACTCCGCTTTCTTTGACAGAGCGATCCATTTCAGATATGCATTGATAAACAGATCAATGCCTCCGTCCATCACTGCATCCACATTTCCGGTTTCTTCGTTTGTACGGTGATCCTTCACCATAGTATATGGCTGCATAACATAGGAACGGATCTGATTACCCCAGCCAATCTCCGTTACCTCTCCCCGGATACCGGAAAGCTTTTCCTCCGCCTCCTGCTGCTTCAGAAGATAGAGTTTTGCTTTCAGCATCTGCATCGCTTTATCCTTGTTCATATGCTGAGAACGCTCGTTCTGACACTGTACCACGATTCCTGTAGGAAAATGTGTGATACGGATGGCAGAAGAGGTCTTATTGATATGCTGTCCGCCGGCGCCGCTGCTTCGGTAGGTATCAATACGGATATCTTCATCATTGATCTCCACATCCAGGTCTTTTTTGATATCCGGCATAACGTCACAGGATACAAAAGAAGTCTGACGCTTACCTGCTGCATTAAACGGAGAGATCCGCACAAGACGGTGTACGCCTTTCTCAGATTTCAGATAGCCATAGGCATTCTCTCCGTTTACCTGGAAAGTAACAGATTTTACACCTGCCTCATCGCCGTCAAGATAATCAAGCACCTCCATAGTAAAACCTTTGCGGTCCACCCAGCGGCTGTACATACGGTACAGCATTCCGCACCAGTCGCAGGCCTCCGTTCCTCCTGCTCCGGCATTCAGCTTGATAATGGCATTTTCACTGTCATACTCTCCTGAGAGAAGTGTTTTTACTCTGATGTTATCAAAATCAGTACGGAACTCATCCAGCATCTCCTGAATTTCAGGGATCAGATCCGGATCGTTTTCTTCGTACCCCATCTCGATCATGGTTTCCATATCATCCATCTGCGTCACCAGATTATGATAGGTTTCCATGTCGTCCTTCATGCTTTTTAATTCTTTCATTTTTTTCTGAGATGTTTCTGCATCATCCCAGAAATCCGGCGCTTCCATCTCGCGCTCTAATTCTTCAACCCGCTTTTCTTTATTAGCCAGGTCAAAGTGAATCCCTCACTTCCACTAATGGTTCTGTGTATGTTGCAAGAATACTCTTGAACTGATCTAACTCAACCACAGCTTCACCTTCTTTCTTTATATTTGTCAAGACAGTGCCGGTTCCGAAAAACCGGTACGTATCAAGTGTTCCTAGCATACCATATCCTGCCCCAAACTTCAAGAGAAGCCGGAAATGACAGTCTTTATATTTCCTGCCTGCAGACCTTAATTCCGCAGGGACCGGCGGAATGTTCCTGTTGCTGTGATCTGCAGATCAATGGTCTACAGATCAATGGTTTCCAGATCCTCCGGAACAAAAATATTTCCCCGGAAGTATTTTTTTCCTTCAGAAGTGTACAGTTCCTTTCTTCTGGAAATATTTTTATCCTCTGTGTGGTACAGAATAAGATTTTTCACCCTCAGACTTTCTGCCAGCTCACAGGCATCTTTCGCCGTGGAGTGATGCTTTTCATAAGGATGAAACTCCTCTGCCTGGTCATAAAGACAAAAAGCCTCATGAAGGAGCCATTTGCTGTTTTCTGCATAGTTTCTTTCACACTCATTGTAGGGCTCGTCCCCACAGCAGGTAAGCTTTTCTCCATCTCCCATATCCATGCAGAATCCGTACTGCTTCGCTTTGGTGGAGCCAATATCAAAAAAAGTCACCTTTTTCCCTATAAGAGTGCGCTCTTCCCCGTCTCCGACCACTTCCATATGCAGCCTGTTCCCTATAAAACACGTCTCTTTTCCGGAAAGAAGCCTGTCTGCCATTCTTTCAGAATCGCTATTACCTCTCATGTCCGTAGATCCATGCCTCACCCTGATACTGCCCCTGGCGCATATACTGACAGATCATGCGGATCATCCACACAATTCCCATAAGATGATCCACATGCTTATGGGTTACGAAAATCTCTCTCATATCCATCCAGTCAAATCCGGCATGCTTCAGCTGAGCCAGCAGAGTATTTCCTCCGCCGCCATCCACAAGCAGATGTTTTTTTCCATCTGAACAACAAAACAGGTATTGTAACACTCTGTCACAAGTGCGTTGCCTGTACCAAGCATTGTAAGCTTCATGAGCTCTCCTCCGTTTCTCTGTAATCTTCCCATATACCGGATGATAATTATGTATATTTTAACATGGACCCTGAAAATCTTCAACGAAAAACGCCGGTTTCTGCTCTGAAGAAACGGCGCTCTGCAGCACTTGTTTTTTATTGTTTTGTCTTATCGTTTTACCCTGGCTCCTGCGCCGCCCATAACTGCTTCCACTTCTTTTTTATTTACCATAGTGGTATCGCCCGGTGTTGTCATTGCCAGGGCTCCGTGAGCAGCACCGTAATTCACCGCAGTTTCTGCATTTCCTGTAGTCATAAGACCGTAGATCAGTCCGGAAGCAAAGGAATCACCGCCGCCTACACGGTCCATGATCTCCAGTCCCTTATATTCTCTGGACTGATAAATCTGTCCGTCTGCCCAGCAGATGGCGCTCCAGTCGTTGACGGTAGCTGTTTTTACCTCACGAAGTGTAGTTGCCACTGCCTTGAAGTTTGGATAAATTTCTGCCGCATGATTGATCATCTTACGGTAACCGTCCAGATTCAGTTCTTTCAGCTCCGCGTCATTGCCCTCTACCTCAAGTCCGAGACATGCGGTAAAGTCCTCCTCGTTACCGATCATTACGTCCACATATTTTGCAATTTCACGGTTGACCTCCCTGGTTTTTTCCAGACCGCCGATGGCGCTCCACATAGAAGGACGGTAATTCAGATCATAAGAAACAATGGTGCCGTATTTTTTTGCAGTCTTGATAGCTGCCAGAACAGTTTCACAGGACTGTTCAGACAGCGCTGCGTAAATACCACCTGTATGAAGCCAGCGTACGCCCAGCTCACCGAAAATATACTCAAAATCAAAATCCTCAGGTGTTGCCTTGGAAATAGCTGTGTTGGCACGGTCAGAGCAGCCGATGCTCCACGGATACCAAAGCCTCTTTCTGTAAAGTTCAGACCGTTGCGGCAGGTTCTTCCGATCCCGTCCGTCTCCATCCATTTAATAAGTGAGGTATCCACACCGCCCTGCAGGATAAAATCTTCCATAAGCATTCCCACTTCGTTGTCTGCAAATGCTGTGATCACTGCTGTTTTGAGACCGAAGCAGCGGCGCAGGCCACGGACAACATTATACTCTCCGCCGCCTTCCCATGCGCGGAAGCTTCTTGCTGTGCGAATTCTTCCCTCGCCCGGATCCAGTCTCAGCATAACCTCTCCCAGAGATACTGCGTCAAATGTACATTCTTCTTTTGGTCTTAAATTCAGGTTCATCTTCTCTTCCTCCATTATGATCTGCGTGCCGCTGCAGCAAGTTCTGTTGCTTCTCTTGTCATTTCTGTGATTTTGTCAAATTCTTTATTTTTAATCATATCGCCTTTTACCATCCAACTTCCGCCACAGCAGAGAATTTTGGAAAAACCAAGATACTCCTTCAGATTCTTTGTATTTATCCCGCCGGTAGGCATGAACTTCAGCATGGTATAGGGCGCTGCCATAGCTTTCAGCATAGCAAGTCCTCCGGCCTGCTCTGCCGGGAAGAATTTTACCACCTTCAGCCCACGTTTTACTGCCTGCGCCACCTCGGAAGGAGAAACGCATCCGGGAAAAACAGGAATATTTTTTTCCATACAGTAATCTACAATCTCCGGATCAAAGCCTGGGCTTACAATAAATTTTGCGCCTGCTGCCACTGCCCGGTCCACCTGCTCTGTGGTCAGAACAGTTCCTGCGCCAACCAGCATTTCCGGATATTTTTCGCTCATAATACGAATAGACTCTTCTGCCGCCTCTGTGCGGAAGGTCACCTCTGCACAGGGAAGACCGCCTTTTACCAGAGCTTCTGCCAGAGGAGCCGCATCCTCTGCATCATCCAGAACTACTACGGGAACTACTGCATAATCATAAAACTGCTCTTCAAGTGTTTTCATTATTATCCATTCCTTTCTGTTATCTTTTTATATCAAAGCTCATATCCATCAGACTTCGGATAGTATCTGCATCATCGGTAATATTTCCATCTCCGTGAATGGTATGTTTGATGGCGCTGCTGGCAACCGCAAAGTTTACCATATCCGTTGGCTCATAATCTTTCATCATGGCATAGATCAGACCACTGGCAAAAGCGTCGCCTCCACCTACACGATCCAGGATCTGAAAGGTAAACATCCGGCTCTCATAAGTGCGTCCCTGATACCACATATAGGCCTTTAAGCTGTTTTCGCTTCCATTATGGGCATAACGCACATGTCGGGCAATACATTTCAGGTTGGGATATCTGCGGACAAATTCCTCAAACACTCTCTCCTGCTGTTCAAAATCCGGCTGCATGGGCAAACCGTCTTTCACATCTCCCAGACTGTGATCCTTTTCATCTTTCCAGAGATGATAGGGTTCAATTCCCAGAAGCACATCCACATAGGGCAGACACCGGGTACAGAAATCCCTGGCCTCCTCCCAGGTCCACAGGGTACTGCGGAAATTTCCGTCAAAGCTGACTGTCAGCCTTTTTTACGGGCAATTTTCAGACAGGTAAGGATCATTTCACGACAGCCTTCGCCAAGAGCCGGAGTAATCCCGCTTAAATGCAGCCATGTATACCCTTCCAGAAGTCTTTCAAAATCATAATGACTGAAATCATATTCTGTAATGGCACTGTGCTTTCTGTCGTAGGTAACCTTGCTTGCCCGGATCCCGTACCCGGTTTCCAGGTAATAGCAGCCCATACGGTGAGTGGGCGTCTCCTCAGGTGTACTAAAGATCACCGGAGCACAGTGCACATCATTGCTTCTCAGCATCCGGACAGCGCTTTTTCCCAGGCTGTTATTGGGAACAACGGTAAAAAAAAGTGCTGTCTATGCCAAGGTTCGCAAGCGCCAGCGCAATGTTTGCTTCACTTCCGCCGTAGCTTGCCTCAAAACTGGAGGCCATTCGGATTTTTTCATGGTTGGGAGGGGTCAGGCGAAGCATGATCTCTCCTATGGTAATGAATATGTGCGTATTTTGACCAGAATTTTTTACTTCCATAATTGCCTCCTGTAAAAATCTATTCCAGATAAGCGCCCTTCATGGGGCTTACCGCATGCTGACTGAATAAACGAAGCACGCCTTTTTTGTATTTGGGTTCACGGGGCTGCCAGTTTTTGCGGCGTTCTTCCAGAATCTCATCAATTTCTTCCATAGATCTGCGCTGACCTTTGACTCCGATAATGTTCAGCTTACGGGCCGGAACATCAATCTCGATCAGATCTCCTTCCTCTACCAGAGCAATGGGACCGCCTTCAACAGCCTCAGGGCTGCAGTGTCCAATAACCGGTCCTGTGGATGCCCCGGAAAAGCGACCATCTGTGATCAGGGCAATGCTTCTTCCAAGTTCTTTATCGCTGCTGATCGCCTCAGAGGTATAAAACATCTCCGGCATTCCGCTTCCTTTCGGACCCTCGTAGCGGATAAATACTGCATCGCCTTTCTGTACCCTGTGATGAAGCACTGCATCCAAACACTCTTCCTCACTGTCAAAGGGTCTTGCGTTCAGAACTGCCCGGAACATTTCCTTTGGGCATGCAGTGTGCTTGATCACTGCTCCCTCCGGAGCCAGATTTCCTCTGAGAACGGCAATGCTTCCGTCCGTTCCGATGGCATTATCATAAGAACGGATAATATCCTCTCTGGTAAGATTTACATTGTAGCGTCTGTTAAATTCGTGAAGCCCTCTCTCACATTTTTCATAGAAACCGTTTCTTCGGAGTTCCTCCAGGTTTTCACCAAGGGTTTTGCCTGTAACAGTCATAACGTCCAGATGCAGATGCTCCTTAATTTCTTCCATAATTGCAGGAACACCTCCTGCATAGTAGAAGCACTCTGCCGGCCACCGACCGGCCGGACGTACATCCAGAAGATAACGGGCATTTCTGTGCAGCCGGTCAAAGGTATCTCCTGTGATCTCAATGCCAAACTCATGGGCAATGGCCGGAATATGAAGAAGGCAGTTGGTGCTTCCGGATACAGCCGCATGAACCAGAATGGCATTTTCAAAACTTTTTTCTGTGACGATCTCGCTTGGACGCATCCCCGGCATAGTTGCAAGCTTTACTGCCTGCTCTCCTGCCTGCCTTGCATATTCCAGAAGATCAGGACTTGTTGCAGGCATCAGAGCACTTCCCGGAAGAGCAAGTCCCAAAGCCTCTGCCATAATCTGCATGGTGGACGCAGTTCCGATAAAAGAACATGCGCCGCAGCTTGGACAGGCGTTGCACTTGGCCCACTCCAGCTTTTCCTCATCAATTTCTCCCCGTTCATATTTTGCGCTGTACATGCCAAGCTGCTCCAGAGTAAGCATCTCCGGTCCGGCATTCATGTTCCGCCCGGAACCACTACCGACGGTACATCTGCTCTTGCCAGACCCATCAGATTTCCCGGCATCCCCTTGTCACAGCTTGCCAGATAAACGCCTGCATCGAAAGGAGTTGCATTCGCATGAATTTCAATCATATTGGCGATCATTTCCCGACTTGCCAGACTATAATTGATTCCGTCTGTTCCCTGGCTTTCTCCGTCGCAGATATCAGTACAGAAATAACGTGCGCCATGACCTCCGGCCTTTTCAATTCCTTTACGGACTTCCTCCACCAGAATATTCAGATGTCCGCTTCCCGGATGCTGTCTCCAAAAGTACTTTCAATAATCACCTGGGGCTTGGAAAGATCTTCCGGCTTCCAGCCTGTTCCAATACGAAGAGGATCCAGCTCAGGAGCTATTTTTCTCATTTCCTGACTTACTAATTTCATCACAATCTTCCTTTCTTTTTCCCTGACAGAAAAATCTGTGTTCAAACAGTTTCCGTCACTTTATTATGCAAACATAGAAATAATCAACGCTACGATAAATCCGGTCACACCTACCAGGGTTTCCATAATAGTCCATGTTTTCAGGGTTGTCTTTTCATCCATTCCCACCAGCGATTTTACCAGCCAGAAACCGGAATCATTAAAGTGGGAGCAGACAGTTGCACCGCCTGCTACTGCCGCTGTAGTACATGCAAGATACAGCAGGGAAAGCTCTGCAATTCCCGGAAGGGCTGCTACGATCCCTGCTGCCATTGTCATGGCAACTGTAGAAGAACCAACGCTGATCCTTACAAGAGCCGCTACCACAAAGGCTACTACTACGATCGGAAGGTTTGCAGAAGAAACTGCGTCTCCGATTACTTCGCCAAGTCCGGAATACTGCAGCATATAGCGGAGCACACCGCCGCAGGCAGTTACCAGAAGGATAAGACCTGTAGGCTCCAGAGATTTTGTCATAACCTTTTCCAGCTCTTCGGTTGTATAGCCGTGTCTGATTCCAAGAATAAACATTGCTGCCACTGTTGCGATCAGAAGGGCTACAAACGGCTCTCCCAGAAAAGAGAACACCGGTGCCAGCGCGCTGAGCGCCGGAACAACTCCACAGACAGAGTCCATAATAATCAGTACAAGAGGAATCAGAATGATTCCGACAATAGTCCAGAAATTCGGCAGCTTTGATTCATCAATATCGTTCTGCTCTGCCACATGTTCCGGAACAGGGATCATATATTTCTTTCCGCAAATGGAACCCCACACAGGACCTGCTACGATCATTGCAAAAACTCCGCAGAAAATGCCTACTATAATAACCCATCCAAGGTCTACGTTCAGCATGGTTGCCACCAGGACCGGCCCCGGTGTAGGCGGAATAAAGGCATGACCAACTGCAAGTCCGGCAAGAAGGGGAATTGCATAAAACAGAGAAGAACGACTGGTTCTTTTTGCAAGTGAAAATGCCAGCGGAATCAGTATAATAAGACCGGCGTCAAAAAATACCGGCATTGCGATGACCAGACCTGTAATTCCAAGCGCCCAGGCAGCCTTTTTATCGCCAAAACGTCTGACCATTGTAACTGCCAGCGTCTGGCTCCGCCCGAGACTTCCAGTATTGCGCCAAACATAGATCCAAGACCTACCAGCAGCGCAATTCCTTTTAATGTGTTTCCGATACCATCATTGACAGCTGTAACAATATCCTCAAACGGCATTCCGGCAATAAGGCCTATGGAGATCGCGCCAATGAGGATGGCTACCATTGCCTGGATTTTAAACTTAATGATGAGTACGAGTAAAATTACCAGTCCAATCAGTGCCGCTGCAACCAGCCGTACAGGGTTCAGTGCAGTACCTTCTATAGACATAAATAAAATCCTCCTTTGTTGATATAACGCATTTTTCTCGCTCAACATCTGACGTCTTATGTTGTTTGCCCTCATTATAGGATTCCCCATTTTTCCCGTCAATATATGTGATGTATTTAAATTCTTTTCTGTTTTTTACACAAAAAAAGCGATTATTTCCAAGAATAATCGCTTTGTTTTTTGTACATTATGTCCATATACTTTTTTAAGTCGTCTTTCCGTCCTTTTAAACGTCAGATGTTTTTTTCCATATCCTTACTGTTCCGCTCACAGATGATCTTCATGATCGTCTGCCGGTTATAGGTCAGATGAGTGATCATTGCACATCTGGCCCCTACAGAATCCCGGGCAAGAATCGCTTCCGTAATGGCCCTGTGGCTACGGATTGTTTCATCTCTCAAAAGTCTGTGTGTAACATTCGCAAAGGTAAGCACTGCTGTATGAATCACCGGAAGAAGAAGCTCCACTACCTGATTTTTGCTACATTTAGCAATAAAAGTATGAAATTCAATATCCTTTTTTATGTGGTTATGCCCGCCCAGATACAATTCTTCCGTCTCATCACAGAGCTTTTTCAGCTGAAGGAGGTCCTCTTCTGAGGCGTTTTTGCAGGCAATAGAGGCAATTTCCGGCTCAATCATGAGTCTTACCTCAAACAACTGCAATGCCAGCTCATATTTGTCTTCTATTTTCCCAAATCCTAAAGGATCCTCCGCCAGAGAATTGGTGTTGATCACATAGGTTCCGGAGCCTCTGCGCACCTCCAGGATCCCTCTGGATACAAGTCCTTTTACTGCTTCCCGGACAGTACTCCGTCCCACACCGAATTTCTCTGCCAGCTCAAATTCATTTGGAATTTTCTGTCCTGGTTTTATAGGTTCCTGAAGGATGTATTTCATCAACTCATCCTCTGTCTGAGCGCCTAATGATTTTCTGTCCTTTTTCTCATAGTGATACATTGTTTCTCCAATCCCTTATACATATCTTTCATCTGTTTGTCTGATAACAGTATAGCATAAACGATCAGGAGAAAAAACTCTCCGCAACCCTCATGTCAGCAATATATCCAACACTTCCGGTCATATAAATGTCCCCGTTATCAGTAATATCGATCTGGATCATTCCGCCGGGCTGGTTCACATTCACACGACTCTCCACCATTCCCAGACGATAGGCGGTCACTGCTGCGGCGCAGCTTCCGGTACCGGAGGCTTTTGTATAACCGGAACCTCTTTCCCATATCTCAATATCCAGATTTCCTGTGTCAATCTTACGGCAGATCTGGAGATTCATTCTTTCCGGAAATTCGTCTGCATTTTCCACATAAGGACCCAGATCCTTTACCAAATCCTTGCTGACCTTATCCATAAAGATAATGCAGTGAGGATTTCCTACTGTCAGACAGGTTGCTTTATAATCCTTTCCATGGAAAGAGAAATCCTCATTGATAACTTCACGAACCTCTCCTGTTACAGGAATTTCCTTTGACAAAAAGGAGGCCTTCCCCATGTTTACACGAAATTCTGTCGCGCGGCTGTTCAGACATTCTACCTCGATGGGACCGGCCAAAGTTTCAATGGAAAACTTCTTTTCTTTTACATATCCCTGATCCATAAGATATTTTGCAAAAATCCTTACGCCGTTTCCACTGATCGCAGCCTCGCTTCCGTCTGCATTAAAAATATGCACGCCTGTTTTGCCATTGATTTCTACAGGTCCGTACAAAACACCGTCTGCCCCCAGACCAAATCCTCTCTGACACATCAGGCAATCTTTTTCCCCTGAAGCTGTACACGATTTTTATTAGGATCCAGAACCAGATAATCATTGCCAAGTCCCTGATATTTCACCATTGTAATGCAGCCTGCCATCTTAAAACCCTCCATTGAATCTTATGTTCACCTTTATTCTGTTATTATTATATCTGATATTTTTTTCTATGTATATAGGATAAAATGCCTGTTGCATTGCAAAAACTGCTTTTATATTCCTGCCCCCTGCCCCTGTCAGTGTGATTGATGCTTACTACCTTCACAGTAACTCAGTCTGATCCTCATCTGGTTTTTTCTCTTGCAGTCATTCTTCATCTGCGATAAACTGACTGTAAATAACACTAGGAGCTGAAATATATGAAAACCTCTTCATACCATCCGGATACCCTTCCCGTTTCCCGGGACTCAGAGCAGGAAAACAATTATTCCATACCTGTCCAGAAAGAAAAAACAGGATATTTAAAAGAGGATTTCCGGTTGTTTCATATTAAAGACCAAACTGAAAAAGAATATTTTTACCATTATCATGATTTTCATAAAATCATTGTTTTTCTCTCCGGAAAAGTCACCTATCATATAGAAGGAAAAGCCTATCATCTGAAGCCCTGGGATATTATCCTTGTAAGCCGGGGGGCTATTCATATGCCTGAAATTGACTTTTCTCTTCCTTATGAACGGTTTATTCTGTGGATCAGAAACGATCTTCAGACATCCGAACTGAATACCTGCTTCCAGAAAGCAAATGACCGCAGCTTCAGCCTGATCCGTCTGGACACCCGGCTTATGGAGCAGATAAAATCCATTCTCTATGAACTGGAAACTGCGATCTCCGGCACTCAATTCGGAGATCAGCTTCTGAAACAGGCTCTTTTCACTGAGTTCATGGTTCATGTAAACCGCATTTTTCTGCAAAAACAGTACATTACTGATCAGAGATCCTATTCCTCTGATTCCCATGTGGAACAGCTTGTGGCATATATCAACCAGAATCTTGAGCAGGATCTTTCCATTGACGCTCTGGCAGCCCGGTTCTTTTTTCAGCAAATATCATATGATGCGGAAATTCAAAGAAGAAACCGGCTGCACCATCACAGCTATGTTACAAGCAAACGGCTTCTCCTTGCCCGTTCCCTCATCGCCCGGGGAACACCTGTTATGAAAGCCGCTCTTCAGAGCGGCTTCAGGGATTACACCACTTTTTCCCGGGCCTATAAAAAGCAGTTCCGCCAGCCTCCTGCCCGGAATCAGTAGCCTATAACAGCTTGCGTGAAATAGCCTGGGAAGTTGCATCTCTTGCTGCTGAATTTTCATCTGTATTCTGGCTGCAGTATGCATTAAATAAGCAGTCGATCAAAAACATCTGACCGATTTTTGCCGCTATGGAGCCGGACTGCAGAGGATTTTCATTATAGCCGCAGATAAGAGAAACGTTTGCATAACTGGCAGCCAGTGATTTACGAAAATGCGTAATAAGAACAATGGGAATATGGCGTTCTTTTGCCAGATCCAGTACTTCCTGCATATCTCTGGCAGAACCGGAATAAGAGAAAAACAAAATCACATCTCCGGGAGTGAGAAGCGCAGTCGCAATGGTCTGCATATGGGAATCCTCAATATGAATAAACTTTGGAGTTACTGTTGCAAACAGCGCCCAGGCTTCCTTTGCAGTTACCATACTTCCCCCCTGTCCAAAACAATACACATGTCTTGCCTGCACAAGCAGATCCACTGCCAGTTTCAGAGAAAGAGTATCCAGTTGAAAAATCGTCTCATTAATAGACGAAAGATAAGAGTCTCTCAGGTTACGGCACATCTTTTCCAGAGACCCACTGTCGCTGACAGCCAGAAGCGCATCTTCAGAATCAGCGGCCGTATTCGCCCGTTCTGATTTTGCAAGAGCCAGTTTCAGCTCATGATATCCATTTAATCCCAGCATACGGCAAAACCGGGTAATAGTCGCTTCCGATACACCGGAATTTTCAGCCAGCGATGTAATAGATAAATATTGAGTTTCTGCAGTATTAGACAAAATATAATTTGCCAGCTTCTTTCCGGAACGGGTCATAGAATTATACTGTTCTGTCATTGCGTCTAAAATAGAATCCGTCATGAGTCTGCCTCCTGATTTCTTTATAATAAATCTCCAAAACCTTATTTTCCTAACAAAAAGTATAATATAAATTATTTTCCTCCGCAACTGATAAAGAAAAGTATTTTCAGAAATCATAAAATTAATTATAATATTGATAAACAATATTATTGGAGGGTATGACTATGAAAAAACATGTAGTTTGTTTTGGTGATTCCAACACTCACGGCTATTGTGCCAAAACCGGAGGACGATTTGATGAAAACCAGCGCTGACCTGTCTTCTGCAAAAAAAGCTGGGAGACCAGTGGCTGATCCTGGAAGAAGGTTTAAGCGGCCGTACTACCACCTTTGACGATCCGATCCACGAGGCGCTCAGCGGTCTGGACTATATTTATCCATGCCTTATGAGCCATGAGCCTGTAGATCTGCTGATCATTATGCTTGGTACAAATGATACCAAAGAACGTTTCGGCGCTTCTGCCGAATGTATTGCGCTTGGCCTGAAGCGTCTGATCTCCAAAGCAGTTTCCACAACTGACTGCTGGAAAAACGGCAGGCCTTCTATCCTCATTGTAACGCCTCAGAATATTGACAAACGCTATGAAACTTCCGAGGTAGGAGGAACCATGGGAAAAGGCTGATATAAAAAAGGAGGACAATATGAGAGACTTAGAAAAATACAGAGGAATTATTCCGGCATTTTATGCCTGCTACGAGGATGACGGAAGTGTCAGCGCAGAAAGAACACAGGCTCTTACCCAACACCTGATCGACAAAAATGTAAAAGGCGTTTATGTATGCGGTTCCTCCGGAGAGTGTATCTATCAGAGCAAAGAGGAACGCAAGCTCATTCTGGAAAATGTGATGAAGATTGCAAAAGGCAAAATTACCGTAATCGCCCATGTAGCCTGCAACAATACGGCAGACAGCCAGGAGCTTGCAGCTCACGCAGAAAGCCTTGGAGTTGATGCCATCGCTTCTATCCCGCCTATTTATTTCCATCTTCCGGATCATGCGATCGCGCAGTACTGGAATGATATCAGCAGCGCAGCTCCAAATACAGACTTTATTATTTACAATATCCCGCAGCTTGCAGGTGTGGCGCTGAGCATCCCACTTTATAAAGAAATGCTGAAAAATCCAAATGTGATCGGTGTAAAAAATTCTTCTATGCCGGTACAGGATATTCAGATGTTCAAGGATGTAAAAGGAGACGACTCTGTTGTATTCAACGGTCCGGATGAACAGTTCATTTCCGGACGTCTCATCGGCGCAGACGGCGGGATCGGCGGTACCTATGCGTTATGCCTGAGCTGTTCCTTGCAGCAGACGCGGCTTTAAAAGCCGGCAATATTGCACGGGCCAAAGAGATCCAGTATAAAATTGACCGCATCATCTATGCAATGTGCTCCTGTCACGGCAACCTGTATGCAGTCGTGAAGGAAATCCTTAAAATGAACGGGCTGAATATCGGAGGCGTACGCAAACCGCTGGCGTCCATCATTCCTGAAGACATGCCGCAGATTGAAAAGTGCAGAGAAATGATAAGCACTGCAATCGCCCGGTTATAAAAATATTTAATCCCTGCAAAAACACCGTATACCGGGCATATTTTTACCTGGTATACGGTGTTTTTTCTGACAGCCTCTGCGGTCTGACGCTGTTTACTCTTATATTGGCAGTCATCCCCCGGCTGGCCGGCTTCTCAGTACTGCATATCATCTTATCTGGCTGTTTTTCTCATGGCCTGATATCCGATCATTACTGTCCATACATAAGCGCAGGTTTTAGGAATCATCAGCATTCCAACTGCCGGTACGGTATCTGCCCACAGAACGACAGGAATATAAAATCCAAAGCTCAGCACAATGGTAAGCCACATCCAGCGGAAATCTCTGTCCTTGTGCTCTTTCGCACTTCTGTAAAACAAAACGATCACGATCAGTCCCAGAATGGCAAACGGAATGTTTCTGTAGATTCCCCAGGACAGCGGCGCATCAGCTCTTGTCCAGGCATTCTGCGGAAACAGGCAGAGAATAATACGAAGAGCTGCCATCAGATATACAGCTATTGTAATTTCTTTTTTTCCTTCGATCTTATAGCGGTTTCTCCATACATAATAGAGAAGAATATAAAACACTGTCATTGTAATCGAGGTAATAAATTTACCGATGCCAAGAGCCGCTGTATAATTTTCCAGCCCTGTTGTACATAATGCATATGCCCGGGGAACCAGATGAAAAGCATCTCCGCACCCCAGAGTGACTGCCATAATTCCAAACAGACGATACTGCCTGTCCCCTTTGCTTTGTCTGATCATTTTGATTCCTACGGTAATAACCAGAACAAGATAAACCACGTCAAATAAAGTTTCTCCAAAAGCCTGCATAATATTTTTCTCCTTTTCTATAATTTAACAGCATCTCTGTGCTGTTTTTTTCTGTAAGCTGATCTCTCTGAAATAATTTCTGCCAAAAAGAATCCCTGCCAGCAAAAGTGATGCGCCAAGTCCAGAATAAAATACTGCAATGAATATCTCCGGTCCAAGGCCGGACTCTCTGATATAGATTCCTCCTGTCATCATAACCGCCATGATCACAAAAGATTTCACATCAAAGAATTTCAGGAAAAACTGCTTTTCTTCCTTGTATGTCCGTATTCTCTGTGTATGCTTTTTTACCAGCTTTCCAAAAATAAAATACTGAAAAACAGAAAACACCGCAACAGAAAGAATGATGTTTCCCACTGTAACGTATGCAGGATATGCCAACAGTCCTATACGCAGAATGTTGATCCCTGCAATTCCCCATACCAGACATGCGATCATAAGTAAGCTGTTCTTTTTTACTTTGAGCATTTATCTGCCTCCTTTCTGAACATTGTTCATTTTATTCCCAAATAAGGTGCAGAAAAGTCTGCTTCTGCAGTCTGTTCTGCACACAGTTATCAGTAAATCAGTCTTCTGACCATTTCCAGAATAGAACACTGTCATATTTTTTCTGCAGCATGTTGGCAAGAATCAGAGAAAATACAAGTTCTGCCAGCATTTCTCTGGTAAAACTCTCATCAAAGGCATCCTTACGGATCTTTTTGTCCTGAGCCATCACCATACAAAAGCCCCTGCGCATATGTTCCCAGGACTGCGCCATTAACTGCTGCCCTCCTGTCTTTTCTCCTGCCTCAAAGCCTACGGAGTGCAGAGCAAAAAATCCAGGATATTTCTGTTCTCCTTTTTCCAGACTGTCAAATACCCACTGAATACATTCGGTAAAGCTGTCAAAGGCATTCCCATCTGAAAAATGAAAAATGTCACACCAGATACTTCTACCGCAGCTGCCATCAAATCTGCTTTTGAATTAAAATAATTATAAATAGAACCTACTGAAACGCCACATGCTCCGGCAACGCTTCTGATATTCAATGCAGACCATCCCTTTTCCCGGATCAGCTGTCTGCTGGCTTCAAGAATTGCTGTCCTGGAAGTAACAACTGTATTCATTATATACGTCTCCTGTTTCCCTGATCATACATTTAAAACTGTTTCCAATATGAACATTGTTCATTATAATATTCTGTTCTCTTTTTGTCAAGATTTATTTTTCAGGATTACGGCTCCTTTGCCGCATTAACTGCATTTGAATTATGCCATTGTCCGATCAGTCTTTTTTCTCCGGTCTGTGTATCCAGCTCCCACAGCTCCGTATTGTCCGGCATTAGTTCCGGCCGAAACCGCATAAGACAGATTTTATCCCCCAGCTCATAGAAGCCGCCGCCCATATACAGGTGAAATTCTCCCAGGTCATAGCTGGTTTCCTCACCTGTACGTAAATCTTTTCGATACAGCGTTGTATACCCATTGCTTTCCTGTTTGTAATAAAGTCCGGTTCCGCTGACAATGCTTTTTGCCTGCTGATTTCTCAGCAGTATCTCTGTCTCACCGGTCTCAACATCAAAGGAACAGGTTGTATATAAAGAATCCTCCCCTGTACCATATAATAAAGCTTATGATCCAAAGCCCCCAGCCGAAGGCCGTTTACCCCTGACATTGACCTGATATTTTTATATCCGGGCTCCGAGCAATACCATATCCCGTCTTCCAGAGATGTGGAAAACCAGAAGTTTTCATTTCCCGCTCTGATCTGTATGGCGGAGCCTCCTGATTTCCCCCTGTGTCCAGATTGATCCTGCGGCTTTTTTGCTCTCCCTTTTCATCTGAAGCAGTATAGTAGATAAATCCCTCATCAATGCACAGAAGCGAGGAAGGATGCGCATTTTCTGCCAGAACCTCCTGTCCGGAACCGTCCGGCTCCATCCGTATGATCTCAGCAGGTTCATTCTCTTCCCCGTTATTTTTTCTCCAGTAGACCTTTCCCTCATATACGGCAATGGCATCCATATAATTTCCTGACAGAGATGTATATCCCTCTGCATCTACATTATATACAGTATAAATATGACCATTACTTTCCCACATTCTTGATGAATACAGCATCTGATCCTGAGCCTGCTCCTGCACATTTTCTGATGCTTCTGCCATTGTGAAGCAGCTCATACTTCCTGCCAGACACAGGCTGCCAGCCCCACCGCACATAACTTTTTCATTTTTTTCATCTTTTATCTCCATGAAAAATCTCTGTAATCTGCGGACTATAAATAAGCAAATTTCCAATTTTGCACAATAACCACCGCAATATACGGGCATAAAAAATAAAAACAAATTCCCACGCTGTCAGATACTCTTTACAGTTCTCAGACAACGTGGGAATCTTTTTCTTTTTCATTCGCACCGAACAATTTTATTTTAGCAGCTTTTTACCTGTTTTCAAGGTGTGGCAGTATTTGTGGGTGGATTATTTTTCTTTATACTGCATTGGGTATTTATAACCCGGAACTTACAGAACAGCCTGCGTAAAATCTATTGGAAAAAATAGGACTCCGCCCCGGCCCGCACTGTTTCCCCCTTTTTAAATTTAATATACGGTTCTTCTTTATCTTTTTCAATATGAGGCACAAACTGTAGACAGAATTTTAGCTTATATACCTCAGCATTTGGCTTAAAATACCCCAAATCGAATTATACCATAGGCACAGATCTGTAAAACTTTATTACATAAGTCATATTCTCTTTGCCAAAACCTCGAAAGAATGTCATAATAATAACATCTGGTATCAATAAAATACTTCATTTATACACCCAAAGGAGGAACCTATATGGAATTTCAAAAATTAATTGAAAAAAGAAGAAGTGTCCGTAAATACAGTGCAGGGCATACCATTCCCAAAGAAGATATCCTGGAAATGATCCGGGCCGCCCAGGAAGCTCCATCCTGGAAAAACTCTCAGACAGGCCGTTACTACTGTCTTCTGTCCGAAGAAATGACCCAACAGTTCCGTACAGACTGCCTTCCTTCCGGCAATGCCCTGAAATCCGAAAATGCAGCCCTTATTGTCACAACTTTTGTGCACAACCGCTCCGGCTTCAAACAGGATGGAACGGCTGACAACGAACTTGAAAACGGCTGGGGCTGTTATGATCTTGGACTTCAGAACGCAAACCTTGTTCTCAAAGCAGAAGAACTGGGCTATGGCACACTGATCATTGGAATACGAGATGCACAGAAAATAAGAGAAGTCCTTTCTGTTCCAGAAGAAGAAACCATTGTTTCTGTAATTGCCGTAGGTATACCGGCTGAAGAGCCCAACCGTCCCAAACGTAAAGGAACAGAGGACATCGTGCGATTTTTTTAAGTTTTTATCTGGTTCATACTACAAAATGCGGAAATTTCCGCTTCATGCTTTCTGCAGAAACTGTCTGACAGCTTTTGCTACTCCGTCCTCTTCATTGGATGCTGTAACAAAAGCTGCAGCTTTTTTGCAGGCTTCTGTAGCATTCCCCACAGCAACTCCATATTTTACCGCTTCCAGCATACTGCAGTCATTATCTGCATCTCCAAAGGCTATTGCTTCATCCGGGGATATCCCCAGAAGTCTCATAAGATATAGAAGCGTATTTCCCTTTCCTGCGTTTTTATGTCCAATTTCCACCATATGAGGAACAGACGAGGTTATATATGCATCAGAAAGCGAGTCTCTTAACTGTTTTTCCAATGTGCATTTGCCTGCTCTGTCCCCACAGATAAATGCCATACTGTCCAGTTCCGTTCTGTGTTCCATGGCAAACGCTTTTATATCTTTTACCGGTATTCTTGTTTCCCTTACATACTTTGCCCCATATTCCGTGGCCCCGTATTTTTCCGGAAACCTCACATAAGATTCTTCCGAATAAGGGATTCCATCCACAAAAAGCTCTATGGCGGTATTTTCCGGTACCTGAATATCCAATGCTTCCTCAACCGTCTGTCCGTTCAGCAGACACTGATAAATCCTCTTATTCTCCAGGACAGAATAAATGGCGCCTCCATTGGATGTGATCACATACCGGATACCCGGATAATTCCGGATCTGTTCAGGTATTGCCCTGAAGGATCTCCCTGTAGCCGGTATCACATATATTCCCTTTTTTACAGCCATATCAAGAATCTGCACAGTTGTCTGTGACAGCTCTTTACTGTCTGTAAGCAGTGTTCCGTCTAAATCACTGGCAATCAACTTTATCACAGCTTTTACCTCCCGACTCTGATTATATAAAATATATCCCGGTTTTTCCATGCGGAAACAAATTTTTCTTTTCCATCGCTGCAAGAATATGTTACAATATCTTTCATAACAGTATGTAGCAAACAGTAGGAGGCATTTATGAAATTTATTTATCCTGCGGTATTCCGCAAAACGGAAAACGGAACCTATCATGGATTTTTCCCGGATCTGGAATGCTGCTATGCTGACGGTGACACCCTGGACGATGCCATTGACAACGCAAATGAAGCAGCTTATAACTGGATCTCTCTGGAGCTTTCTGAGGATGACTGTAATCTTCCATCTGTTTCTGATAAAGAGGATATGGAGCTTCAGGAGGGAGATATTGTACGGAATATTTCTGTAAATATCCGGTTTTACGAAGGCTGGGACGAATAATCGCCCCAGCCTTTTTGTTTACATCCCACATATATAATTATAAAGTCCCAAAATCTTATAATAACCTGCAACTGCACCTTGATCAGCAATGCCAGCGCATTGCGCTGCATGAACTGCTGCCTTTCCAAATACAGGAACCATACTCTTGGTTGATTCTGTTCCTTCTTTTGCTGCATTAAGTGCAACTGCCACAACTTCACTCAGAGAAGCCTCCGGATTCTTTTCTGTCAACTCTTTTGCTGCCTGAGCTGCTGGAAATACAGAATCATAAATTGTGCGCTGACCTGTCTGACACTTGCCCCTTTTTTGTATTCCGGCTGCAAATCCAACAAGATATGCTGCCAGTCCCATCCCATCTATTTCTGTCTTTCCCTTTAAATTTTTTCCGCCTTCCATAACACCACTGGACATCAGAAATCCCATTGTAGAAGGAACAAGACTTGACATCTTCATTCCCGCTTTCATAAGAAGTTTCCCTATATCTCCGCCAGCTCCATCCATTTCATTACGTATCAATTCTGGAAGAGAACTATATCCTTTACTCATGGTAAGGCCTAAATCCCCATCTCCCAGACGAGCATCCATATCGCATAATTCTTCTTTTTTCTCTACAAAAAGCTTACCTACAACGGCAAACAGATCAGGAATCTGATTAAATGCAATTATCTCCATATGAAACCTCCTCAAGACTATAATTATTTCTGGCAAATAAATGGTGTATTTACCGGATGATCCATATAACGTTTCAACTCACCATTCATTTTACATATAGAAATAGATGCGCCAGCCATTTCCATAGATGTTGCATACTCACCTACAATAGTTTTGTAAATTCCGATTCCCTTTGATTTCAGAATATCATTTACATCATGGCTAAGTATATATAATTCCTCAACAGAAGTTGCTCCAAGTCCATTAATCAAAACAGCTACTTCTTCCCCCTCTTCCACAGGCATATCACCAAGAAGCGTATTTAAAGATTCTTCGGCAATTTCCCGGGATGTTTTTAATGGACCATTCCATACACCTGGTTCCCCATGAATTCCCATTCCCATTGCCATTTCATTTTCCTTCAATTCAAAATTCGCATGACCTACTTCCGGAATAATGCACGGAGTAAGGGCAAATCCAACTGTACGTGTATTGTCTTTTGCCAATTGCGCTGCAGCAACTACTTCTTCAAGCGTTCCGCCTTCATCAGCTCTTGCCCCAGCTGCCTTGAACATAAAATAAATCCCAGCTACACCCCTGCGCGTATCTGGATCTGCATGTGAATTTACATCATCAGCCCCAACAATACTTTTACATTCAATATCATCCATATCACAAAGATCTGATGCCATATCAAATGTCATAATATCTCCAGTATAATTGCCATAAAGGAAAAGAACTCCTGATCCTGCATGAACTTCTTTTGCAATCTTATAAATCTGTTCGGGTGACGGAGACTGAAATACACCTCCTACCCCACAACCATCAATAAGTCCTTCTCCTACATAACCAAGAAACAACGGAAGATGTCCGGATCCTCCACCAGTAATAATAGCGACCTTTCCTTCTTTTTTGTGTGCAATGCAATAACTTCTAAGATCATCTTCTGCACATTTTACCTGATCGGGATGAGCAGCATAAATCCCTTTAAGCATATCATCTACATAGGTCTCCGGCGCATTAATAATTTTTTTCATATTCTACCTCCGTTTGTGCGTATTGGATAAATTAATTGTTTTTATCAAGTTTAACTAGTTATTTTTAACTATATTTTAATCATTTTTGTCTGCTTTGTCAATTATTTTGTCTGCTTTTGTTGTTTTATTTCCGTATTAATTGTACATTTTATTCATATTTTCTTTTTTATCCTGTTTATACCTAGAATTCCAGTTATCAGACTGTAACTTGCAAAAATATCTCCAATATTCAAACTTTTTTTAATATACAGTTCTTGTATTTTGCTTTTTCACTTAAACCATGATATCTTAAAAACAAAGATGCTTAAATATATGAAAGGAGTCATTTCGCTGTGTTAGCAATCACTCGTAAACAAGCCAATCAAAAAACTGCTTCAAGGAACAAAAAAGTGTCACTATTTCTGATCTGTCCGAACGCCTGAACGTTACTAAAGAAACAATTCGTCGTGATCTTCGTGCAATGGAAAAAGATCAGGAACTTATACGTACTCATGGAGGTGCCTATATACTGGAAGGTGTCCAAAATGATCTGGATGTTACAACCAGACAGGCATTGCGTATTACTGAAAAAGAAATTATTGCCCAAAAATGCGATGCTCTGATTCAGCCTAGTGATATTATCTTTCTTGATTCATCTACTACTTCCTGGTATATCGCACGAAAAATTGTCAATCGAAAATTAACTGTTGTTACAACCTCCCTTGAAATTGCCAATATTCTTTCACGTTCTTCCACTGTACATCTGTTTCTTACAGGAGGCGAGTTTTCCGCAAGAACCAAAGGATTCACCGGAAACGGCACTGTGCGTTCTCTTCAGCAATATTTTTTTGACAAAGCATTTGTTTCGTGCAGAAGTGTATGTATGGAATTTGGTGTTACAGATATTAATGAAGATTCCGCCATGCTTTATAAAATTGCACTTCAGCACGCCCACCAGAAATTTCTTGTAGTAGATCATACAAAGCTGGATAAGACTTCCTTTTCTGCAGTTATTCCCCTGGAAAAAATGGACGCTATTATCACTGACTGTGAATTTTCTTCAGAATGGAAAGAGTGGCTTACTAAAAATTCTGTACAGTATTATTAACAATAAAAGGGCGATCACTGTCGCCCTTTACCTTTTATTTTTTATCTACATATTTCTCTACTGGTTTGATTCCCATCGCTTCAAAAGATTCTTTGAATGGTGCGTAGGCAATTCCTTTCTCTGTAATGATTCCTGTAACCAGGCTATGATCTGTCACATCAAAAGCAGGATTCACCACCCCAACTCCTTCTGGAGCCATACGCTCTTCATACCACATTTCTGTAACTTCTTTACCTTTTCTCTGCTCAATATGAATCTCATCTCCAGATTCCAGTGTCATGTCAATCGTAGAGGACGGTGCGCACACATAAAACGGAATTCCATAATGTTTTGCAATAATTGCCACACCACTGGTTCCAATCTTATTTGCAAAATCACCATTTGCCGCCACGCGGTCACATCCCACAAATATAATACCTACTTTTCCCTCTTTCATTGTATACGAAGCCATATTATCGCACTGTACATAAGTATCAATTCCTGCTGCCTGCATTTCATACGCACTTAAACGGCTCCCTGCAGCAGAGGTCTTGTCTCATCGCAGTATACATGCATATCGTTCTTGGGATCCATCCATGTTCCAGAGCGATATACATAGGAGCAAGTGCTGTACCATACTTTGCAGTTGCCAGAGTTCCGGCATTACAGTGTGTCATGATTCCTACACCTTTTCCAAGTTCATCCAGAAGCTTAAATCCATATTCTCCAATATTGCGGCTGATCTGAATATCTTCCTGACGGATTGCATCCGCTTCTTCCATCAGACGGACTTTTAACTGTGATATACTCATGTTATGAATTTCATTCAGCATAACATCATGCATACGGTTTAAAGCCCAGGAAAGATTCACTGCTGTGGGCCGCGACGAATTAATATACTCCATCATCTCAGTACATTTTTTTATAAACTCCTGCTTATCTTCTGTTTCAATCTGATCTGCCAGCACATAATAAGCATAGCCACCTGTCACACCGATAGCCGGAGCGCCGCGTACTCGAAGAGAATAGATCGCCTCCCAGATATCTCCCGCTTTTTTAATGCTTAAATATTTACACTGGTTGGGAAGAAGTGTCTGATCAAGAATAACTATTTCTTTTTTATTATCTGCCAGTCGTACTGTATCCAGATTTAAAGCATTTTCCATAACTGTATTCTCCTTTCATAATTACAGTATGATGCCTGTTACGCATCTACTGCAGTAATGGCATCCTTTAGGGTATTAAGGAAACACTTTCCGCATTTTTTAGCCTCTCGGTTTTTAATAAAGTCAATGGCTGCAATAAATACAGATCTTCTCTGCCCGGGCACGTTTTTCTTTGTCCTCAATGCTGGTAATGTCTTTTACATTTGCCATACCCACAATGCGGCGGATCAGTTCCAGTCCGGTAACTGCAGATGTATCAGCCAGAATAGTATCCATATAATAATTCTTATATGCTTCGTTTTTACACATGATATCTGTTACATGTTCCTCATAATAAGCACGAAGTTTCTTCATTGTCAGATCCACAACATCTGTAATCACTTCTTCTACCCATGCACAGAACTCTGAATTGCCATATACATCTCCATTTGCCCATGCAAAAATCATATTTGCAATGACATTTCCAATATCATATCCCATAGGTCCATAGAAGCAGAATTCAGGGTCAAATACCATAGTACTTTCTTCATTAATAAAGATAGAACCTGTATGTAAGTCTCCGTGAATCAGAGACTGCGCTCTTGTCATAAAATCCATTTTCAGTTTTGCTACTTCACAGTGCAGTTCTTCATCTTCATAAAGCTTTTTCTTTCACGAAGTCTGCTATTGGATCAAACACATTATTTCTGTGCATTTCATCATTATATGGTTCTGTGTAAACAAGCGCCTCCGAAATATCACATAACTCAGGATTAATAAACTTCCTCTGTAAATCTTTCTTTTCCTGATGATCCATCACCACATCTGTAGTTCCCATCAGAACCTGAGCCATAAAAGTAGAAATCTGATCTGCAAATTTCGGAAAAATTTTATGCTCCAGCATTGCTGTACGCATAATTTCATGGTCACTCAGATCCTGCATGCCACAGGCACTCATAACCGTATCATAAAAATATATTTCCGGCACATATCCGGGAGCAAGCTTTCCCTGAAGGACCAATATCTCAGACTCAATACGATTGCGGTCTGTATCCAGTTTCATATCCTCGGAAATACGGCTACACCGCCTGCCTGCTTGATAATAACGCTATGGTTCCTGCCATCTGTAACTTTAAAAACATAGTTCAGGTTTCCATCTCCAATTTCTTTACATTCCATGCTTTCCGCATCCCAGTCCATCTGCGGAACCTTCAGTTTTGCGTACTCAACAGCATCTTCTGTAGTCATTAAAAAATATGTATCAAATTTAGACATCTCAAACCCTCCATTTTATTTTTTATCAGTCTTCTTTTACTGTAATGTATGCTGCAACCAGCGCAAGACAGAGAACTGCGCCTTTAACAGCCGGAAGAACATAATAAACAACTCCACACATGGTCAGACCATTCTCAAGAACAGTAATCAAAAGCGCTCCAACAACTGTACCAAGAGCATTTGGCCTTTCCGCTCCACCTACAGAACGTCCGATAAATACTGCCGCCAGAGAACTCATCAAATAACTGTCACATCCGTTAATCTGTGCAGCAGAGTTACGTGAACATACAACAATACCGGCAACTGCAATAAACAGAGCGGCAAACATACCTGCCATAAAACGATATTTTTTTACATTAATACCAGAAAGTTTTGCCGCAATTTTATTTCCGCCCATTGCATAGAGATAACGTCCATGTTTGGTTCGTTCCAGAAGAACCCAGCAGATTACCACACACACGATCATGATAATAATGATATACGGAGATTTTCCGATATTCTGAGATCCCTGAGTCCATCCTCCACGAAGTGGGCTTGTATCGCCGCCCCGAAGGTTTGCTACCCATTTCGGAACACCAAGTCCTGCAGAAACAGCGCTTCCACCTGTAAATGCCAGTCCCAGACCCGCATGTACAAACTGAAGAGCACATGTTGCCAGCATATCCGGAATCTTACATACAAGAATCAGAAACATTGTCAGTAAATATGAAAACATGGTAAACAGGATTGTTACTACAACTGCAAGCCAGAGCGGAAGCCCAAACCACAGAAATGATGCGGCAAACACATAGGCACTGAATGTTCCCAGCGTTCCGGCTGACATATCAAATCCGTCCGGAGCCATAGATACTGTTGCAGCAAGAGCAAAAATCGTAACAACAGACATTGCACGAAGAATGTTCAGAAGGTTTGCCACAGAGAAAAACGCTGTACCTTTCACAATTGTAAAAATCACAATTGCAACAACTAAAACAATCACCGCCGCCCAGCTCAACAGCATTTTTCCAATATTTTTCATTTTAGCATTTTGAACCATATTATTTTCCTCCCATAATGGATATGTTACTAAAGGCCTCAGCCTGTGTATACAGTCGTTGCTCCTGTTGCATAATGCATAATTTCATCCTCAGAAGTCTTCGCTGTTTCTAATTCTGCCGTAATGCGGCCATCAAACATTACATACATACGGTCTGTAATAGATAACAACTCTGAATTCTCACAGGTTGCATAAATAACACAGTTGCCTTCTTTTGCAATATTATTAATCAATGTGAAAATTTCCTGTTTTGCGCCTACATCCACACCCTTAGTCGGTTCATCAAAAATATAGACATCACAGTCTGCAGCAAGCCATTTTGCAACTGCCACTTTCTGTTGATTTCCACCAGACAGATATGCCACTTTCTGCTTGATCGACGGTGTTTTTATACTCAAACTTTTCACATATTCTTCTGCTTTCTTCGCTGCTTTACGATCATTTACAAAAGAGAATGTACAATAATCATCCAGACTGGCTGCTGTTGTATTAAATGTCACTGTTTCTGCAACCAATACACCCTCTTTGCGTCTCTCCTCCGGAACAAGCGCTATCCTGTTTTTTACTGCATCTGAAGGTGTCTTAATATTCAGTTCTTTCCCGTTGAGTCTTATAATACCGTCAGACTTCTTATATACACCAAAAATGGTTTTGCAGAGTTCTGTTTTTCCTCCCCCTACCAGTCCGGCTAATCCAACAATCTCTCCTTTTCGCACATACATGGAAATATCCTGAACACGTCCCTCCCGTTCTGTAAGATGGTCAATTTCAAAAGCTTTTTCTCCTATCTCACAAACCTGTTTCGGGAAGTTTTCTTCAAATGAACGTCCCAGCATTTTATCTACAATCTCTTTTGAAGTTGTCTTGGGCGTAATGGGTGTCGTATCCACAATTTCGCCATTTCTCATAACTGTATAAGAATCGCATATCTGCAACACTTCATGAATACGATGCGTAATAAAAATAACTGCAAGATTTTCTGTTTTGCGAAGATGTCTGACTACCCTGAACAGTTCTTCTGTTTCTGTATCAGACAAGGGAGCTGTCGGTTCATCAAGAATCAAAAAATTACATGCACTCTGTACAGCACGTGCAATTAATACCATCTGTTTTTGTGCCAATGTCAACGTTCCACACATACGCCGTACATCAATATTTACATTTAAACGGGCAAGAGCCTCTTTTGCATCTTTGCGGATCTTTCCGTAATTTACAAACTGCTTATGTCCCATATTCATTACAAGGTCATTAAACATAACGTTTTCTGCAACAGTCAGTGTTGGAATCAGAGCCATATCAACTTCCTGATATACAATCTGGATTCCAAGTTTTTTAGCTGCCGCCGGATTTCTTAATTCTACAGGATTTCCATTGTATAGAACATCTCCTGTATATCCTGGATTTGAACCGGCAAGAACTTTCATCAATGTAGATTTACCTGCTCCATTTGCCCCCATCAGAGCATGAATTACTCCCGTTTCAATTTCAAAATCTACATTGGAAAGAGCTTTTACACCGGGAAATTCAATAGAGACATTTCTTGTTCCAAGTGTAATCTTATCCATAAATTCCCTCTTTTCCATTTAGTTTTTACACCCCTACTTCAAAATTCTTAAAATACAGGCGCCGGAACACAGCCCCGGCGCCTCACCTAATCCTAATGTTCTTTTATTCACATATGTATAAGAACAATTCCTTTAAGATAGGTTAGTGACCAAGAAGATCAACCATCCAATCGCAAGTCGCATCCAGGAGGTATCGGAATATTCTTCACCGGCAACTTCAGCCAGATTTTCAATATTGATTCCATCTTTTGATGTAACCATTTCCTGAGTAACAATTACAGACGGAATTTCCATCCAGTCGCCAGGATCTTCATAATAGCAGGATGCAGCATAAATATCCTCATACTGATCTGCCATTTCCAGTGCGAGAACACGGCATGCAAATTCCCCATTTGAACTCCAATTGGTAGTAGCACAGGCTTTCCAGTTTTTACCTTCCTGCATAAACTGAATATCTTCATTGCAGATATCTACTGATACCATTGGAATATCTGAATTTGCCTCAACCAGTGCCTGATATACTCCCTGCGCATATGCATCATAGCAGCACCAGATTCCATCAATTTCACCCTCCCCATACTTAGGTAAGGTTGCAGCTGTTACATCTCTCATAGAAGAGGTGGCGTTCTGATCATCAATTGGAGCAATTCTTTCAACTGTTTTAATTTTGCCTTCGTCCTCATATGGCTGGTATCCGATCTGGCGCCGGTCAAACGGGCTGTTATATCCTGCTCCCTGCTGAACCTGTAGTATATTTACCGGTTCTCCTGCTTCTACTTTTTCAGGGTACATATCCATAATACTTTCAACCAGACTGGAGGCAAATCCTGCATCCTGCTGGAAAAACTGTACTACGCCTGGAATTTTAGCAACTTCACCATTTGCATCTTTAAACGGAGTGTCAAAGGTAGCAATTTTCAGATCCGGATACTGTTCTAAAATTCCTGTCAGAAAATCATATGCATATTCCTGACCACCATGAGAAACCATCAGTCCATCATATCCGCCTGTGCACACTGTTCAATAGTCTGTTTCCATGTGTCAGCACTGTCATTGCAGAAAAACGTATCAGCTGCATTCCCAGCTTTTCAGCAGTCTCGGTGAAAGAATCAGACCACATCTGGAAAATTGTAGCTGGAGTCATATACATGATATATGCAATTTTCTTTCCTGCTACCGGAGATTCTGTTGTCTCTTTTGTCTCATCAGCAGATTCCTCTGTTTTTTCAGCTGCTGCATCCTTTTCACTGGCATAAGCAGTCGCAAATGGAACCGTAATCATAGATGCTGCCAGAACAAGAGCCATTATTTTTTTCTTCATTGTGTTACCCCCTTTTTGTTTTTGGTGATTTTGCTATGTTTTTCCGTTTTCGATAGTTCGATTTTATCATATATTACCACAAATGTAAATATGTTACTGTTTGTTTTTGTCCGTTTTTTTCTTTTTGTTACTTTTCCACAGTTTCAACCCACATTTTTAGTAAAATATCACAGTTTTCCAGAATTATATATTCATTTTCACACATTTACGATATCAAATATCACGTATGCAAACATGATATATTCTTTTTTTCATAAGAAAAAAGCGGTATTCCATCCGAAATAACCGCTTTTACGCATTTTTTATGTTGTTTTATGTCCGTTTTTATTTGTTTTCTACAAGCATCCCTTTTGAAGAATAGTACAGGCATAAAATGCGGTCTCAGTCGTAGCTACAACTGCATATGCCTTTCTCGCCTTTTTATAAAATTCTTTTCTGGAAATCATTCCGCAAGCCTCAGCCCCTCGCTCATCATACTTTGCCACAATATCTTTAAATTCATCCCATACCGGACACTCAAGCTCCGCATGGCGCGGTTCTTTATCCATAATAAAAACAGGCTTTTCTACAAATTCATCTAAAGGCATCAACGAAAGAATAGCATCCATAAGATCTGTTGCTTTCAGACCATCACATCTTACAAGAGTTCCTTTTTTGCCATAGAAGCGGCTGCAAAATTTGCATCGCCAATTACGATTGTATCTCCATGTCCCATTTCTGCAAGACTTTTAACAGTTCCGGTGACAAAATCGGAGGAATATTTCTTAACATTGTTGTTTTCTCCTTTCTGTTTAAGTTTGTTTTTATCTGTTTCTGTATATTTATATCCAGAGTGTACTACTTATCTGGAAATTTTTTCAACAAAAAACATTTATTCTATAAATTTTAGAACTTTCCTCCATATTTCATCTGTGGTTCTTTCCTCTAAAACCCTTCTTTCCGTCTTTGTTTTCTTAAATCATAACGCTTTTGTCCGCCTTCCCATTCTGCCTTTTGAGCTTCAGTTTCTACAATCAACCCGGGAACTTCAAGTTTGTTTCCTTCTTCATCTATTGATACCAGAACTTCATAAGCCCTGTTGATCATTCTGCGCATTCCATCCGGATCCTCTGCGTAAGTATCTATCCGTACTTCCATAGACGTTTTTCCCACATAAGTCACTCTTCCTACCAGTACCACAGTGTCTCCCAGATAAGCCCCGGCTTTGAAATTCAGATTGTCCACACAGGCTGTCGTTACAATACTTCCTGCATGACGGTGTGCCACAATTCCGGCCACCTCATCTATCCACTGCATCAGAATTCCACCAAAAAGTCTGCCGTAACAATTGATATGTTTTGGCATAATCAGATAGGTATTTTCTGTGCGAGAATCCTCTACGTGCTTTTTAATCATTATTTTTTCACCACTTTCTTCTCAATTATTCATGCAGCTCAAGCGGCAGTCCGTCCGGATCTTTGAAAAAGGTAAATTTCCCTCCCGAAAACTCGTCTACCCGGACAGGTTCTGTCTCAATTCCCTTTTCCCTGAGTTCTGCGGCTGTTTTTTCAATATCTGTAACTGTGAAGGCAAGATGTCTGAGCCCGTATGCCTCCGGGAAATTCGGTCTTGCCGGATGGAGCTGATGCTCATGATCTTTTTGTGCCGGAGCAAATCTCTAGCTCAACTCCATTTAGAATCAGATCCAGTTTATAATCGCCTCTGTCCTCCCGGAAATTTTCTCTCACAATACGAAATCCAAGCTTATCCACATAAAACTCTTTTGATTTCTGATAATCAGATACAAGCAACGCAATATGATGTACTGCCTTCAATGCCATATTCCTTTTCTCCTTCCGTGTCAGATATTTTTCTTGCAGATATCTTCCAGACAGCATTTATCACAATGGGGTTTCGTCCGGGCAGTACACACGTCTCTTCCATGATAAACAAGTCTGTGACAAAAATCACTGCCCTCCTCCGGAGGAATGATCTTCCATAAGGCCATTTCCACTTTTTTCGGCTCTTTGATATTGTCTACCAGTCCTATTCTGTTGGTCAGGCGGATGCAGTGCGTATCTGTTACAATGGCAGGCTTTCCAAATACATCTCCCATGATCAGATTTGCACTTTTTCTTCCCACCCCCGGAAGCTTCAGCAGTTCTTCGAAAGTTGTGGGAATATTATCCTCATACTGTTCATGGAGGATCCTCATACAGGCGCTGATATCTCTTGCCTTACTTTTTCCCAGTCCGCATGGCTTTACGATCGCTTCAATTTCCTCCGGCTCCGCTTTTGCCAGCGCTTCTACATCCGGATATTTTGCATAAAGATCTTCTACCACTACGTTTACTCTGGCATCTGTACACTGCGCTGCAAGGCGTACACTGACCAGAAGCTTCCATGCCTGATCATAATCCAGGGTGCATCCCGCATCGGGATATTCGTCTTTCAGTCTCTGAATTACTTCCAGAGCCCGCTGTTTTTTTGTCATAAATCAAGTTCCTTTCTGCCTGTTTTTATACTGTTTCTTCTGATATGTTTTTCTGATACCGTTATCCCTGATGTCTTTGTGCAAAACTATTTTCTTTTCGGCAAAAACAGGTATCAGGCTCTCTTTCTTTTTACACAGAAAAACGGATCGTGTCCCGGAAAACACGCTCTCCGAAAATACACCATCCGTTTTTGTTGTGCTTGTTCTGATTTTATTTTGTACCGAAAATCCGGTCTCCTGCATCTCCCAGACCCGGGCAGATATATGCGTTTTCGTTCAGCTCACGATCCACATGACCTACGTAGATCTGCACGTCAGGATGAGCCTTATGCAGCGCTCCAGACCTTCCGGAGCTGCGATAATAAACATACATTTGATATTCTTTCCGCCATGCTCTTTGATAAAATCTACTGCAGCCACAGCAGAACCGCCGGTTGCAAGCATGGGATCTGTTACCACGATCAGTCTTTGATCAATGGGATCCGGCAATTTGCAGTAATATTCATGAGGTTCGTGTGTCTCCGGATCTCTGTACAATCCAATATGTCCGATCTTTGCAGACGGTACCAGAGTTGTGATTCCATTAACCATTCCAAGGCCGGCGCGAAGCACAGGCACAACTGCAAGCTTTTTACCTGCGATCATCGGTGTCATACATGTTTCCAGAGGAGTTTCCACTTCCACATCCTCCAGAGGAAGATCTCTCAGCGCCTCAAATCCCATAAGAACCGCAATTTCCTCGATCAGCTTACGAAACTCATTTGTTCCAGTGCTTTTGTCACGGAGCAGAGAAATTTTGTGCTGAATCAGCGGATGCTCCATAATATATACGTTTTCCATGTTGAACCTCCATTAAATTTTATACTGAAAACTTCAGAATTCTTCGGTTTTCACAGCCTTAATACGGCGTTCCGTATGATTCTGAACTATATTATATCCTATTTTCTCTGAAAGTTCTACATGAATCTACACCAATCTTCTTTTTTTAAAAAAGGTGCAGCCTGATAAAAGCTGCACCCTCATATCTACCCGATTATTTTATTTTTTATCCGATCCTGCCCGGAACTTTTTCTCCAACAGAGTGTCGGAATTTTTCCTCTGCAACGCGGATCTCTTCTATGTTCATTACAAAGGCTGCCATCATACAGATTCCGCAGGCACCGATCAGAATACCGGCTGTTGATGCCGGAATTCGAGATCCTGCAAAAAGAATCAGCGCCACTATGTAGAACACTGCCTTCGTCATGGTATCATACCAGGGAGATTGAGCCTCTTTATCTGCATATAAAATCACTCTCCAGCCAAGGACTGCTGTATAACTTTCTTTAATAAAGAATAATACCAGAAGCATCTTTGCCAGTGAATACTTCGGAATCAGACAGGAAAGGATCACAAACTGACAGACCCGGTCTGCCAGAAGCTCCAGAAGTCTTCCTATATCGCTTACCTGTTCCGGTCTCCGGGCAAGCTTCCCGGCCAGTATATCCACAGCTATAATTGCCAGAAGCATCACTGCAAGCAGAGCTTTTTCTCCCATCAGTCTGTACCGCTCAATCAGCGCCATAAATACAAGAGCAAGGGCAAGTCTGCCGACGCTCAGCAGATTAGGCGATGTACAGATCTGTTTTCTGGTAAGCATTCTCTCAAACTTATGCATATTTTCCGGAATGATCCTGTAAAATATCTGATAACAGATCACATTGAGGATCAGAGCGGTAACTACATCTTCCACACTGTGCTGCTTTAAAAACATAGTGGAAAGAACGATTGATACAGTCAGCACAATATTTCCGGCTGTAAAGATTTTGTTCTGTCTGCATTTTTTGTTATTCAGAAGAGCCACACAACAGGCAACTGCATTAAATACATGAATACTCGGAAAAATATTTGTGGGGGTATCTGTCTGGTACAAAAGCTGCACAGCCTGAATAAAAGGACCTCTCCTGTCAGTTCAGTCTGAGATTCTGGCCATTGGGATACACAAAGGAGATAATAAGAAACAGAGTCATTCCCACACCCAGGGTCGCCATATACTGATAATACTCTTTTTTGCCCGGACTTCCCAATGCAAAATACATGACGCTTCCGAGAACTACAAGAAACCACAGCACATAGGGAATAATAAAGTATTCACAAAACGGAATCAGATCATCCACAAAAGAATGAATCAGATGGGTTTCTGTACTGATTTTTTCCACAAGCATAAAAGAAATCATATAAAAAATCCCATATGCCGGGATGATCCATATATGTTTTGACTTCCTCAGATAATCCAAATTATCACCCTTTCCCGCCAGGCGGTCCACCGCCTCAAAACCATTTTCAGCGTATATTCTTCTGTAGATAATAGTATAACGTATTATCTTATTTAATCAATGCCAAAATTGCTGAAATCTCCATGTTTTATAAAAAATTCATATTTCGTTTTTACTGATTCCCACAGCACTGCTCTGAGACTTTTTCCTCTATACTAAGGTAAACGAACCAGCTTTGGATTATGCTTCAATTCCGGTATTATTTTTTCTGTCATATCTTTTGTACTGATTCTGAGACTTGAAGTATTGATGCAGGGATGACATCCTATATATTCTCCTTTCAGCACATCCTCGTCGATCAGAAGCTGTACCCGGTTATCTCTGTCGTTCATCAGCCCCAGAATACTGGCTGAACCTGGAGTAATATCCAGAAACTGTTCCATATATTCAGGCTTTGCAAAAGAAAGCCTTGAGGAATTGATCTGATCTGAAAGATCCTTTGTTTTGAACTTTTATCCCCGGGCATCAGCAGGAGATAAAAGTCTGTTTCCTGTCTGTTGCACAAAAAAAGATTTTTACAGATCACAGCGCCCAGTATTTTGTCAACCTCCTCACAGGCCTCTATGGTCATAGCCGGCTTATGATCCACTCTTTCATAATGAATCCCAATAGAATCCAGAAAGTCATATGTTCTGATTTCTTTTCCCAGTCTTCCCTCTGTGTTCTGCGGTCTTCCACTTACAAGCTCCATTAATATCTTTCTCCTTTTTCCGTTTTTTGTCTCTTATATGAAAATATTCCCTGAACAAGCGGACAGGTCCGTCTCAAACGCTCAGAATCCTCACAAAGAATCTTTTATTTACCGGGAAAATGATACAGAATGTACTGTTTTCCGGGTAAAGAATAAAAGAGACCGTCATCTCTGGCAGTCTCTTCATGATATTCCTGTATGGTTTTAGTTCAGCTGATATACATCTGCATACTGCAGCCCAAAGCTTAATGCCTCTTCATGGCTTCCAAAATAAATATCCACATGTCCGTAAGGGGTTCCCAGATCCTCAACAGTATAAACAGTTCCGTTGATGAGAAGCTGTGTTCCAAAGGGAACTCCCGCCATAGCTACTGTATGACCTGCTGAAGGCATTACACCGCTGGCAGTGGCATTTCCCGCTGTTCCGCAGCACTGCGCACAGTTACAGTAAGCTGTCAGCATGAAGTTTCCAAGGTATGTACCCTGACTGGAACCGGAAGAATCAGAGCTTCCATCTGTATCTGACGGAGCTTCCGGCTCTGTTTCCGTATCCTCTGTGTACTCTTCCGTATATTCTTCTGTATCCTCTTCCGGAGCAACCTCCTCTACAGTAACATCACTGCTTGTAGAGCTGCTTTCAGAATCGGTTGTGTCTGTTTCCGGATCATATTCCGGTTCTTCACTTTCCTGTGAAGCGGCTTCCTGCTCTGCCGCTGCCTGTGCAGCCACCTGAGCTGCTGCTTTTTCCTGTTCAGCCTGCTCCATCAGAGTTGCAATACTGCTGTCTGCGCTGTTTACCTGAGCCATCAGAACATTTGCCTCTTCCTGGCTTGCGCTGATCTGGCTGATATAGGAGTTGATGCTGTCACCGGTAGTTGCAACCAGAGACTGCACTTCCTGCTGCTTGGCGCTTTTTTCGGAAAGGAGACTGTTAATAGAGCTGGATTCCTCTTCTACCTTTTCCTCCTGTACCTGGATATTTTCCTGGGTTGCCTCATACTGCTTCAGCATATTTCTGTCATACTCGGAAATTTTTGAAATATTATCCGCCTGATTCAGAAAATCTGCCAGGCTTTCTGATGACAGAAGTGTTTCCAGCATGGAGTTTCCGCCGTTTTCATACATATAAACAATACGAAGCTTCATTGCCTCATACTGATTCTCTGCTGTTTTCTTTGCCCTTTCCAGCTCTGTCTGAACCTTTTTCAGCTCTTCTTCTTTTTCAGCTGCTTCCACACTGAGCTGTGAAATTGTATTTGTCAGTTCATTATATTGTGCGTCCAGTTCTGCCATATAGGATTCCAGTTCCTGTTTCTTGCTTTCCAGGCTGCTGATATTTGCCTGTGCCTGAGCAAGTCCCGCCTGTGCCTCCTGCTTTTGTGCCTGTGCGGCTGCGATCTGGTCTTCTGTGGATGCAAAAACGCTTGTCCCCATGGAAACAGTCAGGGCGCCGGTCAACAGCAGTGAAAGAACTTTCTTCATCTTCATATAAACACCTCATAATTTTTTTCGTAGGACAAGTATAACAACATTTCATTCAAAAATCAATACTTTTATTTTATTTCTGTAACAAATATGTAATATTTGGCGGATACACGCAAAAAAAGAGACATTCTGGAGTAATTTTTTTTGACAAATTCTGCTTCAGAACATCTCTTTTACTAAATCATTTCGTTTTTATTACAGATATCCGGTGTTATTCCTCTGCTGCCTCTTCCTGCGCGTCCGTCTCGTTCATAACCTCCTGATATTTGTCAAGGATCAGAGTCTGTATTCTGTCTCTTGTTGTGGAATTAATAGGATGTGCAATATCACGGTATTCTCCGTCTGCCGCTTTACGGCTTGGCATTGCAATAAACAGTCCCTTTTCACCCTCGATCACTTTGATATCATGTACTACAAACTCATCATCAATTGTAATGGATACAACTGCTTTCATTTTTCCTTCTTTTGCAACTTTTCTCACACGTACATCTGTAATATTCATCTTTTTCTGCCCCTTTCATTTTGTATACGCCAACTGACCGGAAATCTGTTTTACTGCCCCATAAGCCGCGATCAGAAATTCCGTTTATCAAATTACGTAGCGATCATTTTTTTCTACCACGATTCTGACTCCGTCTTCTCCTCGATAATCAGAGTCTGCCCGGATCGTATCCCGGCTTTCTACAATACAGTTCTCAATGTGTGTATTATCTCCTATATATACGTCATTGAGGATCACAGAATTTCGTATCACACAGTTGTTGCCCACAAACACACCCTTAAACAGAACAGAATTTTCTACTGTTCCATTGATGATACAGCCACTGGCAACAAGACTGTTTTTCACAGAAGCTCCTGCATTATATTTTGCCGGAGGAAGATCGTCGATCTTTGTTTTTACCGCCGGTTCCTGTCTGAAGAAATAATTGCGGATTCCCGGCTCCAGAAATGCCATATTTGTTCTGTAATATGCTTCTGCCGTGGAAATATTGCTCCAGTAGGAATCAATCTTATATCCATAAATTCGTTTCAGATTCTTGTAACGGATCAGAATATCGTTTACAAAATCATGTCTGTCTTCCTGAGCAGCTCTTTCAAGCAGTTCGATCAGCTGTCTTCTTCGTATTACATAAATACCTGTAGACACAGTATTATAAGAAGAAATAATAGGTTTTTCCTCAAACTCCTCAATCCTGCAGTCATCATTCATGCGGATCACGCCAAACCGCTCTACTTCGCTCTGATCTCTGCACTCTGTACACACAACCGTAATATCAGCTCTTTTGGCAATGTGGAATTCCAGCACCTTATTATAATCCAGTTTATAAATTCCATCTCCTGAAGCAATAACAACATAAGGCTCATGGCTGTTTTTCAGGAATGTAATATTCTGATAAATAGCATCCGCTGTTCCCTGATACCACAGACTGTTTTCTTTTGTGATAGTAGGTGTGAACACAAAAAGCCCACCCTGCTTTCTTCCGAAATCCCACCATTTTGAGGAACTCAGATGTTCATTCAGTGATCTGGCGTTATACTGATCAGTACTGCCACCTTCTGAATATGGGAATTTGCCATATTGCTTAATGCAAAGTCAATGGCGCGGTAGCTTCCCGCTACAGGCATGGCTGCAATGGCTCTTTTGTTTGAAAGTTCCCTCATACGGTTATTGTTTCCGCCTGCCAGAATAATTCCAAGTGCTCTCATGCCTTCTCACCGTCCTTTGCCTTGATGTTCTGTCCGCTTTCCAGTATTCCCTCCGGATAGTCCTCCGGCACAGTCACTCCGGACACAGATGTATTTTTACCGATTTTTACATTGTCAGGGATCACACTGTGCTCGCCTACTGTGGCAATCCCAAAGGCATATACCGCAGGTTTCAGCACATTGGGAGCTTCTTCTCCGCAGCCGAGAGTTACATTCTTTCCGATCACAACATCCTCTGCCACAATTGCCTTGTCCATTACAGTGCCTTCACCCACCACGGAATTGCGCATGATAATAGAATCTCTGATCACACAGCCCTTTTCAATTACAACATTAGGACCGATCACAGAATGATGTACTTCACCGTAAATTTCAGCACCTTCCCCGATCAGACATTTATCTGTTACCGCATCTGCTGAAATATACTGAGGCGGAATAATATCACCTTTTGTATAAATTTTCCAGAATTCTTCATAAAGATTAAACTCCGGAATAATATCGATCAGTTCCATATTGGCTTCCCAGTAAGATCCAAGCGTACCCACATCTTTCCAGTAGCCATTATACTCATAGGCAAAAAGTCTCTGACCTTTCTCCTTACAGTACGGAAGAATATGCTTTCCGAAATCGCAGCTGTTCTGATCCTTCAGAGCGATCAGAGCCTCCTTGAGAACCGGCCAGCTGAAAATATAAATTCCCATAGACGCAAGATTGCTGCTCGGCTTCTCCGGTTTTTCCTCAAATTCTGTTACCCTTCCGGTTTCATCTGTTACCATGATCCCGAAACGGCTTGCCTCTTCAATAGGAACAGGCATACATGCAATGGTAATGTCTGCTTTATTTGCCTTGTGGAAGTCCAGCATTACCTCATAGTCCATCTTATAAATATGATCTCCTGATAAAATCAAAACATAATCCGGATTATACTGTTCCATGTAATCCAGATTCTGAAAAATCGCATTGGCAGTTCCCGTATACCACTCACTGCTTGTACTCTTTTCGTAGGGAGGAAGAACTGTGACTCCGCCTTCATTTCTGTCCAGATCCCACGGAATACCGATTCCAATATGAGTATTTAAACGCAGCGGCTGATACTGTGTCAGAACTCCCACTGTGTCAATGCCTGAATTGATGCAGTTGCTCAGCGGAAAATCAATGATACGGTACTTTCCGCCAAATGCGACAGCCGGTTTTGCAACCTTTTCTGTCAACACACCAAGTCTGCTGCCCTGACCGCCAGCCAGAAGCATGGCAATCATTTCCTTCTTCATCATCATGCACTCACCCCTTGTATGTTATGATTTTTAATTATATCATACTTCCCCTTATTAGTGAACATTTTTTACAATATTTTTGCTGTTTATTTGTATTTTTTTGGAGCTATTGCACATGTTTTTCCCCTGTACTCTCTCACCCCGGCAGCCTGGTCAAAATACCTTCCTGATCGCCTTTCGGAATTACTTTCTGCCCTTTAAGAAACACTTTTCATTTAAGGCTGATAGGGTTATAATAGGAACATATTCATGAATGAACAGGAGAATAATACTATGTATCAGATAGACTTCAAAAAACCGATGGCTATTCATTTTATTGGCATCGGCGGTATCAGTATGAGCGGACTGGCTGAGGTTCTTCTTGAAGAAGGCTTCACTATCTCCGGCTCTGACGCAAAAGAAAGCCCTCTTACCAGAACTCTGGAAGAAAAAGGCGCAAAAATCTACTACGGACAGCGGGCCTCCAATATTTCCGATACCGTTCAGGCTGTTGTGTACACTGCTGCAATCCACCCGGACAATCCGGAATTCAGAAAAGCTCAGGAGATGAATCTTCCCATGCTCACAAGAGCCCAGCTTCTGGGACAGATCATGCGCAATTATGACACCCCTGTTGCAGTAGCGGGAACTCACGGCAAAACAACCACTACCTCCATGCTTTCCCACATTCTGCTGAAAGGTGACTGCGATCCTACCATCAGCGTAGGCGGCATTCTTCCGGCTATCGGAGGAAATATCCGTGTAGGACAGTCAGAGACCTTCCTGACCGAAGCCTGTGAGTATACAAACAGCTTTCTGAGCTTTTTCCCGAAGATCAGCATTATCCTGAATATTGATGCGGATCATCTGGATTTCTTCAAGGATATTGAAGATATCCGCTGCTCTTTCCGCAAATTTGCAGAGCTTCTTCCTGAGGACGGAACTCTCATCATCAACGCAGATACACCGCAGTACGAAAAAATCACAGAAGGACTGTCCTGCCAGGTACTTACCTACAGTCTGGAGCATGAGGCAGATTATACAGCTTCTGATATTACCTATAACGAGCTTGGCCATGCCACCTTTACTGTATGCCATAAAGGACAGGCTCTTGGCACCTGCTCCCTAAGTGTTCCGGGAGTACATAATGTTTCCAATGCACTTTCCGCCATTGCCGCAGCCCGGCTTTTAGATCTTTCCTGGGAAGTAATCGCAGAGGGGCTGAACAGCTTTACAGGCACAGACCGGCGTTTTCAGTATAAAGGCCAGATCGGCGGAGTGACCATTATTGATGACTATGCTCATCATCCCACAGAAATTGAGGCAACTCTTCATGCTGCTGCAAATTATCCGCACAAAAAGATCTGGTGCGTGTTCCAGCCTCATACCTACACCCGCACCAAGGCGCTTCTTCCTGAATTTGCAAAAGCGCTTTCTCTGGCTGACCACGTGGTACTGGCTGATATCTACGCAGCAAGAGAGACCGATACTCTTGGAATTTCTTCAGAAGATCTGAAAGAGAAAATCGCAGAACTTGGAACTTCCTGCGAATATTTCCCGACTTTTGATGAAATCGAGAATTTTTTACTTGAAAATTGTACACAGGGTGACCTGTTGATAACTATGGGGGCCGGAGACGTTGTAAATATAGGAGAACAGCTTCTCGGAAACTAAGTTATCCACATTATCCACATGTTTATGCACATATCCCCCGTGCCGGACATGTGGATTTTTTATGCCTCCATCATCCGACATTCTTCTACAGCAATTTTATCTATTTTTAATGAAAAAGCAACAAAACACGCGGTTTCCGAGATTTATGGCAAATATTCGAGAAAATTCGTTGTCCACATTATCCACATTATCCACATTTTTATGTGGAAAGATTTCCCCGTAAAATACCCTATTCTCATTTGAAAAATCTTGTGCTATAATGCAGGTGACTTAAAAGATTCAGAAAGCGGGAGATCGTTCATGAGCATGATTACACTGCAGAAGCCCTCCCAGTCAGAGGTTACGCTTCTGTCCAATATTTTTATAGATGACTACATGCCGGAGGCCAATGGTGAGTTTGTAAAGGTTTACATTTATCTTTTACGGGCGCTGTCCACTACTCCGGTTTCTTTCACGTTGGAACAGATGGCCGACCACCTGCTCTGTACAGAAAGGGATATTCTGCGGGCGCTGAAATACTGGTCCAGACAGGAGCTTCTTGCCCTGGACTTCGCTGCAGATAAAAGTCTCCGCGGCATTGCCCTGCTTCTGCCAAAGGCAAAAGCCTCTGCTGAAGACGAGACGGCTGCCGCCGCTTTAAAGCAGGCAGTACCGGCCAAAGCCGCACCGCTTACGCCGGACCGTGTAAAAGAACTGAAACAGAACGAAGATATTATCCAGCTTCTTTATATTGCAGAACAGTATCTGGGCAAAACCCTGTCCCCCACGGAAATACAGAAGATTCTTTTCTTCTATGACGGCCTGGGCTTTTCCGCAGATCTGATCGAATACCTGATCGAGTACTGCGTCAGCCGCAGTCATAAAAGCATCCGGTACATGGAGACCGTTGCCCTTGCCTGGGCTCAGGAGGGAATCTCCACTGTGGCGGAAGCCAAAAAATCCAATGCCCGGTACAGCAAGGATTATTATTCCATTCTGAAGGCTCTGGGAATCACCAACAGAAGCCCTGTGGAAACAGAGATCACTCTGATGGACACCTGGCTGAAAACTTATGGTTTTTCTATTGCCATCATTCAGGAAGCCTGCACCAGAACAGTTCTGCAGACAGGACAGGCCAGCTTCCAGTATACGGACAAGATCCTGGAGGGCTGGAAAAAGAAACAGGTAAAAACTCTGGAGGATATCCAGGCTCTGGACGCAGAGCACAAGAAACGGAAGCAGGACAAAAAACAGTCCAAACCTGCCGCTCCTGCTTCCGGCAACCGCTTTAATAATTTTCAGCAGAGAGAATATAATTTTGACGAATATGAAAAACGCCTGCTGAACCAGTAATTTTCAGGCAAGGAGGGATGACGTGTCTTTACAGAATTTTCAGTATGATATTATTATGAGAGAATACAACCGGAGACAGACTCAGGTTATGCACGACCTGGAAAAACGACGCTCCTGCGCTTTGCAAAGGCTCCCCGGCTGGCAGAGATCGACCGTGAGGTCGCTTCTCTCAGCGCCCAGAAGGCACGTTCTCTGCTCTGCGGTCAAAGCAGCTCTGTGGAAGATCTGAAAAGATCCGTAGCTCTGCTGTCCCGTGAGCGCGTTCTCTGCTGAAAGAAAACGGCTTTCCTGAAGATTATCTGGAACCTCATTACCTCTGTCCCCGCTGCCAGGATACAGGCTACACGGACACAGGCAAATGCTCCTGCTTCAAAAAAGCAGAGATCGAACTTCTTTATACTCAGTCCAATCTTGCAGAGATTCTGGAAAAAGAAAATTTTGAGCACTTTTCTTTTGACTGGTATTCTGATACAATAAAAAACGAGGCAACCGGACTGACCGCAAGAGAAACAGCAAAGCATGCCTATGATACTGCTGTGAATTTTGTACGCAATTTTGATTCCGGCTGCCAGAATCTTTTTCTGTACGGCAGCACCGGAGTAGGCAAAACCTTCCTCTCCCACTGCATTGCCCGTGAATTGCTGAAAACCGCTCACTGCGTGCTTTATTTTTCAGCTTTTGATCTTTTTGACAAACTGGCGCAGAATACTTTTGCCAGAAAGACAGAAACGGATCCGGGAGAAGATTTTATTTACGACTGTGATCTTCTGATCATTGACGACCTTGGTACAGAGCTTACCAACAGCTTTGTATCTTCTCAGCTTTTTTTGTGCATCAATGAGCGGCTTGCCCGCAGAAAATCCACCATCATCTCTACCAATCTGAAGCTGGAGGATTTTTCTGCCACCTATTCCGAGAGAACCTTTTCCCGGATCGCAAGCAATTTTCAGATGCTGAAACTCATTGGAAAAGATATCCGCATACAGAAAATATTTTTAGGAGGAAAATAAAGAATGGCACAGTTAAGCACCAAAGATCTCACAACACTCCCTGTAGGAAGACTTGGGCTGATCCCTCTGGAAAGCTGTCAGTCCCTTGGCTCCAAGGTCAATGACTGGCTTGTAAAATGGAGACAGGAAAGAAATCATCAGGAGCTTAATTCCTTTGCTTTTGAAGGTTATCAGAGAGATTCCTACATCCTCGGAGTACAGACTCCCCGTTTTGGTTCCGGAGAAGGAAAATCCGTGATCACAGAGTCTGTCCGCGGCGATGACATTTATCTTATGGTAGATGTATGCAATTACAGCATGACCTACCGTATCAGCGGCTTCACCAACCTGATGTCCCCTGACGACCATTTCCAGGATCTGAAGCGTGTGATCGGAGCAATCGGCGGCAAAGCAAGAAGAGTCAATGTTATCATGCCTTATCTTTATGAGAGCCGCCAGAACAAACGTGTAGGACGTGAATCACTGGACTGCGCCACAGCTCTTCAGGAGCTGACCGGAATGGGTGTGGAAAACATCATTACCTTTGACGCCCATGACGCTCGTGTTCAGAACGCAACTCCTCTTCATGGTTTTGAAACTGTTCAGCCATCCTATCAGTTTATCAAGGCTCTTCTTAGAAACGAAGAAGGTCTTCGCATTGACAATGAACATTTTGCTATCATCAGCCCTGACGAGGGAAGCATGAACCGCGCCATTTATCTTGCCAATATCCTTGGCGTTGATATGGGTATGTACTATAAGCGTCTCGATTATTCCAGACGTGTAAACGGACGTCATCCGATCGCTGCCTATGAATTCCTGGGACCGAAGCTGGAAGGCAAGGATATGATCCTGATCGACGATATGATCTCCTCCGGAGACACTGTTCTCAAGATTGCTTCTCTTCTTAAAAAGAGAGGAGCAGGACGAATCTATATCTGCTCTACTTTCGGTCTGTTTACAGATGGTCTGGACAAATTTGACGAAGGCTTCAAAAACGGCGTATTTGACAAGCTTCTTACTACCAACCTGGTATACCAGACACCGGAGCTTCTTGAAAAACCATATTATATTACCTGTGATATGAGTAAATATATTGCTCTTATCATCGACACTCTGAACCATGATATGTCTGTCAGCCACCTTCTGAATCCGGTAGACCGTATCAAACGCTGCGTAAGCAACTATATGGATCAGTATAAATAATTTTCAGAAGGCTCACATCAGGCGATCTGAAAGCAATAAACTGAACACCGCAGAAAAGCCCCCTGCACAGTCCTGTGACTGCCAGAGGGCTTTTCCCGTATTCATTTACAGCGCTATTTTATTATAGGCAATTCCATTCTTTTCCAGAATTTCCATTTCTCTCTGTCTGCAGCTGCAGATGATCACCTGACGTTTCTCTTTTGCCAGCCATTTCAGCACAGAGGTAAGGCGTTCCTCATCATACATGCCAAATACCTCATCCAGAAACACAGGAAGCTGCTCTCTGCCGCACAGAAGCTCTCCTGCCGCCATTCTCAGGGAAAAGTAGATCTGCTCCACAGTTCCTCTGCTGAGGCTTTCCAGAGGCACGGTACGCTCTCCGGTATTTACTGTCATATGGAGATCTGCATCCATAAGAATTTCCGTATACCTGCCTCCTGTGATCTCAGAAAGGATTCCGGAGATCCGTCTTCTGAGCTTTCCTCCCACCTGTCGGTGAATATCCCTTGAAATCTGATCGATCACTGTCATAGCCAGATTCAGAGATTCTATTTCCATTTCTTCTGCAAGAGGAAAATAAACGTACTCTTCAGCCTCTCTGTATTCTGCCGCAGCGTTTTCCAGGGCCGTTTCCTTTTCCTTCCGGGCTTCTCTGATATTTTCCCGGCTCCAGGAAAGCTTCTCCTGTCTTGCAAGAAGGCGGTTTTTCTGCCATTCTTTTTTTTCTGTTTCCTCAGATACACGCATTCTCACAAGATAGGCGCCGACTCCTGCCGCAATGCCGATCACACCAATGACCATGGCAGTAATCAGGCTTTTTGTGATTCCGGCTACTGCCAGAGCTCCGCCGATTCCGAATATAAGAGCTGTCGTTATCACAAACTCCAGAATTTTCCGCTTCCTGTAAAGCGCTGCGATCCCCGTTTCCAGATCACCGATCCCGCTTCCGTCGCCGCCTATATAAAAGCTTTTTTCCTGTCCGGAAACCCTGGCTTCTTTTTCCTGCAGTTCTTCAAGCTCTTGTCTGATATACTCCATTCCGGAGGAAATTTTTTCCTTTTCCCTCTGGTTTTCTCTTTTTTTCTGTTCTGCCTGTACCTGATAGCCTTTTCTGGCCATTTTCAGCATCTGCATGGTCCGTCCCAGATCTACGGAGCTGTCTCCTGCTCCCTGATAGCTGGCCATATAGTTCTGGACTTCTCTCACCAGCTCCGGGCCTGTGGTGCTTTTCAGCTGGGCCACTGAAACTGTGTTTTCATAGACCGTCTCACTGATGCCGTCAAGCACAGCATCCAGATCTCCCTGAGCCACATCCAGGATCTCCCCGTCATCCTCACACAGAAATTCTGTTGTGGGATTTTCCTTATAAAAGTTTCTTGTAAGACGAAAATTCTTTCCGCCGTTTTCAAACCACAAAGTTCCGCCATAATCGGCAGAATTTTCCCATGGAAGATACAGATTGTAAGCATCCTTACGGGCAGCGCGTCCTCTCTGTCTCTGAATTCCGTAAAGCATGCTTCTCACAAAGGTATGCGTAGTCGTTTTGCCGCTTTCGTTGTCACCGTACAGTACGTTGATTCCATCTGAAAACTCCATGGTCCTGTCCCGAAGCTTTCCAAAATTTCTGACTGTAATTCGTTTTATGATCATAATTCTTTCCCGCCGTTAATTCAGTATGCTGGTTTCCAGCAATGCCTGGAGCCCGTGATACAAGGCCTTTTCCTCCACCACAGTCAGCTCTCTTCCCATAAAATGTCCAATATAGTCTCCGATCAGGTTCCCGTATACTTTCTGTACAGCTCTTCCAGATCATAAGCAGGTCTGGATTCATCCAGAACCTCCACAATATTTCCCAGCTTTTTCAGCCGTTCTGTAAGAAGAATAAATTCAGGAGCGCGTCTTCCCCTGAGAATCAGTCTGTAAATATTTTTTCCGCCCCGTTTCAGGATCTCTCCCTTCAGCATCTCCTCCAGAGAATACTGAGTGGAGGTCTCATCCAGGGTAAGAAGAAGATTCTGATAGCTTCTGGATGCAAAAGGAACAAATTTCAGACGCATTCTGCCATTGTCATAGCTTCCCTCAATATAACCGTGATCTCCTGTATCGTTTCGGTCAATGGGTTCCAGAGCTCCGGGATACAGGGCTTTTCCCCTTACCATTGCCTGAGGCTTATGAATGTGCCCAAGAGCCAGATAAGTAAAGCCTGAGGAAAGAATTTTTTTTGCATCCATGGGAATATGCTTCTCATCGCCGCCGTGAGCAAGAAGCACATGAAAGCCCTGTTCCTGCTCCGGCTGCCAGCTGTCATACAGAGGTTCTTTTATCTCCTGATGCTCATAACTCATTCCGTAAACAAAAGTCTGAAGCTCTTCAATATATACGCAGCTCATTTTTTCACTATCGAAAAATGTCACATTAGGTTCCCATGCAAATCCCCTGTAAAAAGAATTTCTCTTCATATAGTCATGATTGCCTGCCATCAGGAACACTCTGGTTTCCGGTATGGTGGAAAAAAGATAATTAACCTCTTTCAGCTCCTTCAGAAGGGGCTGCCGGTGAAAAAGATCTCCTGCTATAAATAACAAATCCACCGGATCCCTGCGTACAGACGCAATGACCCGGCGGAAAGTTCCCAGATCTCTTCCTCCCGCTCATGGCTCCACGGGCAGCCCCTGTCGGGAACCGCCCCCAGATGAACATCTGCAAGATGAATAAATCTTATCATTTATGACTCCTTATAAATCGCAGTTGTTTACTGTTCTCGGGAAAGGAATTACGTCGCGGATATTGCCCATTCCTGTCAGATACATAACGCAGCGCTCAAATCCCAGTCCAAAACCGGAATGACGGGTAGATCCGTATTTACGCAGATCCATGTAGAACTGATAGTCCTCTGCTTTCAGACCAAGCTCATCCATGCGGGCTTTCAGCTTATCGTAATCGTCCTCTCTCTGGCTTCCGCCAATGATCTCTCCGATTCCCGGAACAAGGCAGTCCATAGCAGCAACGGTTTTTCCATCCTCATTCTGTTTCATGTAGAAAGCCTTGATCTCCTTGGGATAATCTGTTACAAATACAGGTTTCTTAAAGATCTGCTCTGTCAGATAACGCTCATGCTCTGTCTGAAGGTCGCAGCCCCAGAATACCTTGTAGTCAAATTTGTCATTGTTCTTTTCCAGAAGCTCGATCGCCTCTGTATAGGTTACATGTCCGAACTCAGAATCGATCACATGGTTCAGGCGGTCCAGAAGTCCTTTATCTACAAAGGAATTAAAGAAATTCATCTCCTGAGGAGCGTTCTCCAGCACATAGCGGATCACATATTTCAGCATATCCTCAGCAAGATCCATGTTATCATTCAGGTCTGCAAACGCACACTCCGGCTCGATCATCCAGAATTCAGCCGCATGACGGGTGGTGTTGGAGTTTTCTGCTCGGAAAGTAGGTCCAAAAGTATAAATGTTGCGGAATGCCTGAGCATAGGTTTCACCGTTCAGCTGTCCGCTTACTGTAAGGTTTGTTTCTTTTCCAAAGAAATCCTGAGTGTAATCAACCTTTCCGTTGTCATCTACAGGCGGATTCTGAGGATCCAGAGTGGTAACACGGAACATTTCTCCTGCTCCCTCACAGTCGCTTCCTGTGATCAGAGGTGTATGGACATATACAAAGCCTCTCTCCTGGAAAAATTTATGGATTGCATATGCACAGAGAGAACGGACACGGAACACTGCCTGGAAGGTATTTGTCCTTGGTCTTAAATGTGTCATTGTTCTCAGGTATTCCATGGTGTGGCGTTTCTTCTGAAGAGGATAATCAGGCGCAGACGCTCCCTCCACCTGTACTTCTGATGCCTGGATCTCAAAAGGCTGTTTAGCCTCCGGTGTTGCAACCAGAGTTCCCTTTACAATAATGGCAGCTCCTACATTGAGCTTGCTGATCTCCGCAAAATTATCCATGGTATCATGATAGACTACCTGAAGTGTATCAAAACAGGAACCGTCATGAAGTACAATAAATCCAAATGCCTTGGAGCCACGGACGCTGCGCACCCAGCCGCCTACGGTCACTTCCTGATCCAGAAAGGTTTCCCGGTCTGTGTAAATTTCTTTTACAGTTGTAAGTTTCATAATCTATTTCCTCTCTCTGTTTAATGATAACTCATGATATAAAAAGCGAAGCAGATGTACAAACATCCGTTTCGCTTTCTAGTATATCCCATTCACTGTGTTCCTGCAAGGTGTAAATGCAGGAGTTTTACGGAAATCCGCCCGGTTCCCGGGAACGGAACTCCTGCCTCAGAAAATATCAGAGTTTTTCTACAAAACGCATAAAGCGGATCTGCCTTCCTCTGTGCATTTATAAACGCCGGCATCCTCCAGTACATGAACAAACACATTTCCAACTTCCTTCTGAAGGATCTCATGGATATTGTCTCTGTTCAGATCCTTATATTTTGGAAGGAACTGCTGTACCCATGAGGCATGTTTTTCAATCTTTTCATTGGAGGAAATGTCTTTTCCTTCCAGAATGTACTCTTCCAGAAGCTCCAGCTCTTCTTTCAGACGCGCCGGCAGTACTGCAAGGCCCATAACCTCAATGAGACCGATATTTTCTTTTTTTGATGTGGTGGTACTCTGCATGAGGATGATATACGCCCAGAGGATTTTCCTCTGTAGTAATATTATTTCTCAGCGTCAGATCAAGCTCAAACAGATCATCTCTTTTACGGGCAATGGGCGTAATGGTATTATGAGGTTCTCCCTCTGTTTCCGCAAACACAAAGGCTTCCTCATCTGTATATCCTCTCCATACCTCCAGAATATGAGAAGCAAGATCGATCAGACGTTTTTCATCCTTATGACGGATTCGAAGAACAGACAGCGGCCATTTTACAATTCCCGCCTCTACATCTTCATATCCCGGAATAACTACATTTTTCTCAATGGGGGCTTTTGCATGGCAAAGGTATAATGGCCTCCCTGGAAATGATCATGGGTTAAAATAGATCCGCCTACGATCGGAAGATCCGCATTGGAGCCCAGGAAATAATGAGGAAACAGCTTTACAAAATCAAAAAGCTTGATAAAGGTATTTCTCTCGATCTTCATGGGAGTATGCTGACTGTTAAATACAATACAGTGCTCATTGTAATATACATACGGTGAATACTGGAAGCCCCACGGACTGTCATTTACTGTAATAGGAATGATTCTGTGGTTTTCCCTTGCCGGATGGTTCACACGGCCTGCGTAGCTTCATTTTCAGGACAGAGAAGACATTTGGGGTAACTGCTTGCCTTTGCATTTTTTGCTGCTGCAATGGCCTTTGGATCCTTTTCCGGTTTTGACAGATTGATTGTAATATCAATATCTCCATAAGGACTTTCCACAGTCCATTTCTGGTCTTTTTTTACACGATAGCGACGGATATAATCGCTGTCCTGGCTTAATTTGTAAAAATAATCCGTAGCCTCCTGAGGGCTGTTCTGATATCTGTCCCAGAATTCTTTCTGAACCTGAGCAGGTCTTGGCATCAGACAGTTCATAAGGCGTGTATCAAAAAGATCACGGTATACAACACTATCCTCGATCAGTCCACGTTTCACAGCCTCATCCAGAAGCTCTCCCAGAGTTTCCTCCAGATTCACATTTTCCGGTACTTCTTCCGGTTCTGTATATTCCTCTTCACGAAAGACATCCAGGAGGAGATTGATTGTATAATTTTTTTCACATTCAGGTGTCAGTCCTGTCTCAATTCCATACTGTACCAGTTTTCTGATGCTTTTACTTAACATGTTTTTATCCCCCTGATTTTATGCGATCACATGAGCTCCGTCACCGATGTCTACTACATAAAACTCTGCTTCATGTCCTACTTTTTCTTTGTACTGTTTTCCGATGGTATCAATAAAATGATCCACTGCGTCATTTTTCACAATACTTACTGTGCAGCCGCCGAAACCGCCTCCTGTAATACGGGAACCGATCACTCCCGGAATCTGCCATGCCAGGTCTACCAGAATATCGATCTCCTCACAGGAAACCTCATAATCGTCACGAAGAGAAACATGAGAAGCATTCATCAGTTTTCCGAACTCTTCCACATTGTCTGCTTTCAGCGCATTTACTGCTTTGATTGTACGCTGATTTTCATAAACTGCATGTTTTGCACGTTTTCTGCAGATGTCGCTTGCGATGGCTGATTTATGAGCTTCAAACTCTTCCTCGCTGAGATCCCCCAGAGTTCTGATATCCAATTCTTTCTGAAGTTCTTCAAGAGCTGTCTCACATTCGTTTCTTCTGTCATTATAGGCAGATCCCACCAGACTGTGTTTTACCTTACTGTTTGTAATAACGATTCTGGCGTCTTTCAGCTGTACCGGAGCATATTCAAATTCCAGAGTGCTTGTATCAAGGAAGATCGCGCAGTCTTTTTTGCCCATGGCGCTTGCAAACTGATCCATAATACCACAGTTCATTCCATTGAAATTGTTCTCTGAATACTGTCCGATCAGAGCCAGATCCTGCATGGAAAGTTCCTCAACGCCAAACATATCCTTCAGCATCAGACCTGTAAGAACTTCCAGAGACGCAGAAGAAGAAAGTCCGGAACCATTTGGAATATTTCCGTAGATCAGGAAATCCACACCATGCTCCAGCTTGATGTTTCTTTTTTCAAACGCCCACATAACGCCCTTCGGATAGTTTGTCCATCCTGCCTGATCAGAGGGAATCAGATCATCCAGAGAAGATTCGATCACACCAAGCCTGGAGAAGTTACAGAGTAAAAACGCAGTTTTCTGTCGTCTCTTTTGCGGGCCAGTCCATATGTACCCAGAGTCAGGGCGCAGGGAAATACATGTCCGCCATTGTAATCTGTATGTTCTCCAATCAGATTTACTCTTCCCGGCGCAAAGTACTCACGGATTTCTCCGCCTTCGCCATAAACCTCCACAAATTTTTCCATCAGTTCTTTCTGCATAATGCTGCCTCCTGTTTCTGAAGAATTCTCTTCTTTTTTAATTTATTTTCAGGAATGCCATGACCTGTCAATAGGTCACAGCTTCCAGATAAGTAATAAAAATATTTCCTGCCTTCTGAAACAGCTTTGTGCTGTCCTGCATTCCATAAGGCTTCACCTCTCCGGTAGCCGGATCAAGAAGCCAGGTATTATATTCATCGTACCCCACGATCACAGTACTGGAATTTTCTCCTGTTTTTGCAATCACAGCTCTCTGGGCGCTGATCTCATACAGAACATTTTCCAGACTGCAGCCGGAAAGGTCGATTATTTTTCCGGTATCTCCCATTCCGTCCTGAAGAACCTTTTTATCCCAGGAGCCTGTCCGGATAATTTCCGGAATATCCTCTGTATTCAAGGTAATCTGTGTTTTCAGATTTCCTCTCTCCCATACATACTGCTGGGCCCGGTTCAGAACAACTCCCATCTGAGAATCCGCGCGCTTTACTGCCTGTGCAGGGTCTGTCCAGGTGCTGTCCAAACCACCCTTTCCATATACATAGTACAACTCTTCCTCCGGTGTTTCCACCTCAAGCTCCACAATATGCTCTTTCACACTGCGCATCTTGGCTCTGAGAACCAGAGGCTTGTCTGATTCCGGTTTGTCCTCAAAGGTCAGCCGGGTCATAATTCCCTGGCGGTCGGAGCTGGTCTGCTCTGCGGTTACCAGCTTGGCCGTTTTATTTCCATTGTTCATGATATTGTCCTTTTTCTGGACAGAATATCCCTGTTTTCCTCTTACAGCAAGCTGAAACTCCATCAGAGTCCCGCCCACAGAAGGATTGACAATATACATTCCCTCCTGGTGATATTCCTTTTTCAAATTGCCCTCAAAGTCCTCGATCCGGAAAGAGGTCAGCCCTTCTGTGCTGTGACCGTTTTCGTCTGTGAGGATATCTCCGCTCTGGAGAAGCCCGTAAATCAGGTCTTCGTTCATAAATCCCAGGGTACGCAACTCCTGATCCTGGCCCGGTGCGATCATTCTTACCTTCTGGGAATCAAAATCCATCATCTGTATCTGCCCTGCATTTTCTCCTTCGGACACGATCCAGGCTGCATGGGCATTGGTATCGGAAACCACAAAATTATCTCTGTTGATTCCCTCTGCCAGCACCTTATAACTGCTTTCGTCAATATTAATCTGGTAAAGATCTTTTGCCATTACCAGGAACAGCTGGTTATCCTTGTTTACATAAGAAAGAATTCCCAGATCATCCTTGAGAAATTCATAGGACTCCGTACCTGGTATAAACACCTTTTCCTCTACCATGTTCTGGTCGCTGTTATAATGATAAATACCAACGCCGCTGTATCCTTCATGATTTCCGCGGCTCATATATCCATAAACCATAAAATCCACGTCGCCGTTTTCTTCTATGCCAAGAAGCTTGATGTCATGGTTCATATCTGCATCTCTGGAATCGCTGTCAACATTTCTGCGAAAGCTGAATACGTCCACAAATTTCCCGCTTTCCGCGCATAGGTCCACAGCTCGCCTTCCCGGACAAAGGCCACTACCGAAGCGTCTTTGTTTGCCATGTAGGAGACATTCTTATCTCCAACTCCAAGAAGCAGGCCTTTATCGCTGATCACAGAAAGCTCCGGATTAAAGATCTGATGGCAGATCTTGTAAAATCAAGAAGCATAATACGTGTTTCCGTATAACGCATTCTGTAAAAATCTGTCACATTATAATATTCTGCTTTTCCTTCATCATTGGCAGCCATGATCTCATATTCCAGAGAAATACTGGCAGTGGTCTCATTAATATCCTTGATCACCGGAATCCCTGCTCTGGATATCTGAGGATGTAAATTCCCCCAGCTTACATTTGCCAGGGATGAAGTAATGGAAATATCTGCAAAATTGCGGGCTGATGTTTCAGTTGCTTCCAGGTATGTCCCCAGTTCATCTGCAGTAGTCTTATCCATGCACTTCTGGGCGAAGGATGATGCAAAAGCCACATAGTCCGCAACATTGGTTGCCGTCCTAGAAACCACCCTCGTATAATAGTAAGCCTCGCCTGAATCTGTATCCAGGGTAATCTGCATGGAATATTCCTGATTCATCAGAAGACCTGCGCTGATCTGTACTGAAGTTCTGAGATACCCGTCTCCGGAAGATTCCAGGGCGCTGATCTTTCTGTTTTCGATCACCTTTGTTCCGTCTGAGCTTCTGATCTCATAGGAAAGGCTTTTTACCTCTGATTCATGGGGATCCACTGCCAGAGATACCGTACGGGTGGTATCAAGGGGCGTAATGCATTCCCTGACAAAATCAGCCTGCATGGGCTGTCTGTATCCATGCATCAGATTGGAAAGAGTTCCTCCGAACTCAGTCATAACCTCCGGAAGAACCGGATTATTCATATCGGAACGGTCATCTGTTGACCGGCTGTTCATCAAAAACGCAGTTCCGGCCACTCCCAGCACAAACACCAGAAGGAGCACTGCAAACTTGCGAAAAAACTTTTTCATCTGCCTTTACACCGCTCCCTTCTCATTATCCCGGGGATAAAGAAGCTGCTCCAGCGTAAGCTCCCCATTAAGAGCCTCTGTCATTTTTTTCAGCTTGTCTGTGCTCTGCTCTTTCCGCTTTTACTGCCCGGATCAGCAGATTCTTAGGTGTGTGCTCCATATCAATAAATTCCAGGATCTGTGTGGAATATCCTTTGGATTCCAGAAGATTTGCCCGGATTCCGTCTGTAATAAGAGCCGACATCCTTTCTTTTAAAATACCGTATTTTAAACCGGCTCCAGAAGCTCGCTGCTGATCTTACTGTTCAGCTCATGCTGACAGCAGGGTACGGAAAAAATCACTTCTGCATCCCACTCCACAGCCTTTGCCAGAGCATAATCCGTTGCCTTGTCGCAGGCATGCAGGGTAACTACATATCCACCTTCTGGAGACCTTCATATCCGGCTATATCCCCCTGACAGAAATGCAGTTTGTCATATCCGTAGCTTTCCGCCAGACGGCTGCAGTTTTCAATCACATCTGCCTTCAGGTCAAGCCCGATGATATTCACATCATACCCTCTCAGCTCCCGTAAAAAATAATACATGGCAAAGGTCAGATATGATTTTCCGCAGCCAAAATCCACAATCGTAATCTCTCTGTCCCTGGAAAGGCGGGGAAGGATATCCTCTATAAATTCCAGAAAACGGTTGATCTGTTTATATTTATCATAAGCAGAAACATGAACCTTTCCCTCCGCTCATAACTCCCAGATCCACCAGAAAAGGAACCGGCTTTCCTTCCGGAAGGATATACTGCTTTACCCTGTTGTGCGAAAGTATTTTTGCAGGCTTTTTTACAGCATGGGGCTTCACTTTAATGGTCTGTTTTCCTTTTTTGCTTACAAGAACACTGCCGTCCGCGCTGCTGCCCTGTACCTGCAGCTGAGAATAATCTCCTGCAAGAGCCTGCTCCATATAGGCAAGAAGCTCTTTTCTGGTATAATTTTCGTGAAGAACCTTTGTCCCCACTGTGATGAGGCCTGATACAGGATCCTGCCTTTCAGCTTCCACCGGACGTATTCTCACTCTTGAGGGAATTTCCTTTTTTCTGCTGCCGCTGAGTACGGCAAGGATCAGCTCCTCACTGATCTGCTCCTCCAAAAATTCCTGTAATGTTTTCATCATTTCTGTATAACTCTTTCTCGCCTTTATTCAGGCGTTCTGTCCTGCCTGTTTCAGTATCCGCGGCATCTTCGCCTTCTGCATCGTCTTCTGGATATCTCCTGGTACAGAAGCACCTCTGTCAGTTCTTCCAGCTTTTCCGAAGACACCATCTGAGCCTCCATTGTATTTTCTTCTGTTTCCCTGATATCCCTGCACATCCGGCGCAGCATCCATCGATCCGGATACTCGTCATAAATACGGCTTCCTTCATAATCCAGAAGCTGACATTCCTGTTCCACCCTTTCCTGCAGCCTGCGGACACTTTCCGGATACCAGGATTTCATCAGCGCAAATTCCTTTTCCTGTATATTTTCTCTTTCATAAAGTAAAGGATCTGCATATGCTGCGTAAAACGGAAAAAATTCATCATAATACATAGACAGGCTCCTGCTTATTCCAGACTTCTTCTTTAAACTATGCGACAAAAGCTCAGATGTGACTTTTTATGCCTGCATCTCTCTCAGTATTCTTCTGGTAAGCTTCATGCTGTGCTCAATCGCCAGTTTCTCAAAAGCAGGATAATCTACTTCCGCACTTCCGTCTGCCTTGTCAGAAATCGCGCGGACCACCAGACACGGCACATGGTTCAGATATGCAGCATGTGCGATAGCAGCGCCTTCCATTTCAACTGCATAAGCGCCAAATTCGCTGACAATAACGTCCTTTACTCCCTGATCTGCCACAAACTGATCTCCGGAAGCAATTCTTCCCTCAAATACCTGAATATCCGGATTTACCTCTCTGCACACCTTTACTGCCAGACTACGAAGAGCGTCGTCGCTTCCAAAAGAAAATACGTCCATATCCGGAACCTGTCCTTTTTTATATCCAAAAGCGCCTGCATCCACATCATGATGAACCAGATCGGTAGAAACTACAATGTCTCCAATATTAATATCATTATTCAGACTTCCTGCAATTCCTGTGTTGATCACAACCTCTGCCTGAAAGTCATCGATCAGGATCTGTGTACAGACAGCTGCATTAACTTTTCCGATGCCGGACTGTACAACAACTACTTTTTTTCCTTCCAGGATTCCTGAGTAGAACTCCATGGAAGCCTTTCTTATAATCTGTGTATCCTGCATAAGAGCCTTCAGTCCTGCAACCTCATCGCTCATTGCTCCTATAATTCCAATACATCTCATAACAAAATTCTCCTGTCTTATGGTCTGTAATCTGTTTTATCAGTTTAGGCAAAATGCATTCCGAATCATCGGCAATGGCATTTTGATCTGTATATTCCGGTATTTGGATATATACCAGAATACCTGGCAGGACGCGGCTGTAAGCCGTCATCTGCTTATTCATGATACATTATAACAAAAGTTTCGTTTATATGGAAACTTTTTTTTAAATTCTGCTATAATGTGTTACAGAAAACTGTTACTGTTCACATCTGCATGCCGGATTACATCAGGCATGATATTTCCAAATGAACAGTACTTAAAATCCAATTACATCAGGAGGAAAACAAATGAGATACAAAACAAGCGGCGTATGCTCCAGCGCCATTGAATTTGAGCTGGACGACCAGAAAAAAATACACAATGTAAAATTCCAGGGCGGCTGCTCCGGAAATACTCAGGCGTTGCCCGTCTTGTAGAAGGCATGGAGCAGAGGAAGCGATCCGCCGCCTTGAGGGAATCCGTTGCGGTGTACGTCCTACATCCTGCCCGGATCAGTTATCAAAAGCTTTAAAAGAAGCTCTGGCCTGATTTATTTACAACAGAAGATAAAAGCGGCTGCAGAATCCCATCAGGATTCCGCAGCCGTTTTTCTGTTATCCGTCTTTTCTGTCCCATTTATCACAAAGGGACTGAATTTCTCTGGCAAAACGATCCAAATCTTTATTTGGACATCCCTCATTCTTTTTAATAACAGACAGAAGCCTCTGACCCATTGCAACCAGTTTTTCAAAGGCTCTGGCCGCTTTACTGCTTCTGGAGGAAATGTGTATTCTTTCAAGCTTCACTCCCGTTGTCTCATAAATGCATACATTATCCCTCAGATCATAAACTGTTCCGCTGAAAGGCGCCACTGCATCCAGTCCTTTTTCTTCCCTGAGCCTGTCGGCAAAAAAGTTCCGTAACCGTATCGTCTCCGTGAGTTACAAATACCTTCTGAGGTTTGCCTTCAAAGGCTCCGATCCAGTCAAGAAGACCGTTCACATCTGCATGACCACTGATTCCCGGCATCTGACAGATTTCTGCCTCCACATGGATTTCCTCTCCAAACAGCTTCACCTCTGTTGCTCCTTCCAGAAGAGCTCTTCCCAGTGTTCCCACTGCCTGATATCCCACAAAAGAATCGTATTCTTTTTATTCCATAGATTATGCTTCAGATGATGCTTGATACGGCCGGCGTCGCACATTCCGCTTGCGGATATGATCACCTTGCAGTCCTCGTCAAAGTTGATTGCCCGGGAATCATCACTGGTAACAGAAGTTTTCAGCCCCGGAAAGCTTAACGGGTTAATTCCCTTTCTGGTCAGGGCAACGGCCTCCTCATCAAAACAGTCATATCTGTGTTCCCCAAAGATCGTTGTTGCTTCGTTTGCCAGCGGGCTGTCCACATATACCTTAAAGTTCCCGTGGCCCTTCGCTCTTCCCTCTTCTTTGATCTGCCGGATAAAATACAGCATTTCCTGTGTACGTCCTACAGCAAAAGAAGGAATCACCAGATTTCCTCCCCTGTCAAAGGTTCTCTGAATAACCTCACTGAGAAGACCTACATAGTCCGGTCTGTCTCCATGGCTTCTGTCACCATAAGTGGATTCCATGACTACATAATCTGCCTCGTGAAGCCAGGTAGGATCTTTGATCAACGGTTGATTTGTATTTCCAATATCCCCGGAAAAAACAATTTTTTTCTTTGTGTCCCCTTCTGTGATCGTAATCTCAATACTTGCCGATCCCAGAAGATGCCCCGCATCTACAAACCGTACCTCAATTCCCTCTGCAGGCTTCACTGTTTTTTCATAAGGACAGGAAATAAAATTCCGGATCACTCCCATTGCATCTTCCATAGTATACGCGGGAATAAATTCCGGCTTGCCCTGGCGGCGTCCCTTACGGTTTCTCCACTCAGCCTCAAACATCTGTATATGAGCGCTGTCGCGAAGCATAATGTCGCAAAGATTGCAGGTGGCATCTGTGGCATAAACCGGTCCCTGAAAGCCTTTGGCATAAATTGCAGGAAGATTACCGGAATGATCCATATGAGCATGGGTCAGCAACACAAAATCAATATCAGCAGGATTTCCCGGAATATCCCTGTTTTCATAATAATCCGGCCCCTGCTCCATACCGCAGTCTACCAGAAACTTTTTTCCCGCTGCTTCCAGATAGTAGCAGCTTCCTGTCACTTCGTGCGTTGCACCGATAAATGTAATCTTCATATGCAAGCCCCCTTTGTCAGACAATCTTTATTAAATTGGAATATTTTATAATTATTATACACGATTCTCCGTGATTTTAACAGTTGTTTTTCAAAAAGAAGACAGGACAGAATACTCAGATCCTGCCCTGCTCTCAAAGGTTTGTCGTATTCGTTGACGAGTTATTTTTTACACGTCTAACAAATGTTTTGTCGTAATCTCATTGTTTACCAGTTACTAATGCGAGCATTTCGCGCTGCCTGATGGTAATGGCGGTTGACAGTTCTTTTTTCTGTACATCCTGCAGTCTGCACCCATGCTCCGCTATTCAGTTTTTCGTTTTTGTATGTCCAAAAATTTTGTTTCTTCCCAGGAGTATCGTCCCTTATACCCCGGAAATCCGCATGATTACTTAATTAATATTCCGCTTGTAAGCGTAGATGTTGACTCTTTAATAGTTCCATCCTTGGCAGCATGATAGCCGCGCACACGATAATAAGTACCGCTGGGAACTGCAACATTTAATCCTCGGCTGAGGCTTGTAGCATCATCTGCAGTAAATTCCCAGTACTTGTAAGTACCGTAACTTCCGTTTACCTTACGCTCAAGGTACAAGGATAAATATACCTTGTCGCAGGTATGATGACACTGAGTCACGCCATAAATACCAATTTCATTACTGGATATCCTCTGAACCTTTACTGTTCCCAGATTCAGATGATTTCCACGAAGCAGGCTGTAACTGGTATCTTCCGCATAATCTGCTGTCGTTTCTACCTCATCCATAATACTGAGCGGTTGAGCAGAAACCATTGTCACATTTCCCAGTGCAAGGATTCCAGCCACCAAACCAATCCCCAGCATCTGTTTCCATCTACTGATTGTTATCCCTCCTTTCCTCTGCAACCAACCCTTACATAAGTAATACGACAAAACTTTTTAAAAATCACTCTAAAATTTCATTTGTTCTAATATTTTTCTTAATTCCTGTTCTTCTATTTTTCCAGATATATAATACACAATATCGTTCATCTTCCATTGAGCAGAATAACTAGGTTTTTTATCATGTTTTCCCTGAATTTTTTCTAGAACTATCTCTTGATCTTCTGTTCCATAAACAATATCTACCGTTTTTGTTTCTCCAACACTGGTAATCCTGCTTGCAATATTGGAATCCTGTCTGTCAATCACAAACATAATAATATTATCTTCATATTGATATTCAATCCGGGCAACATCTACTGTCGTATCTATCTCATAACTTACAAACTCAAACCCATTTGGTCTGTAGTAAAATTCCGGCACTTCTACTCCCAGCTGTTTCTCAATTTCTTCCACAGCTTCATACTCTGCCGTATCTACTTTTTCATTCTGCTCACTGTTGTCAACTACAGTCTTTGTATCATTTCCGCTCCACACACGTATATTGTTCACCAGATAATTTCTGTTTGCCTGGCTTGTCATACTGGCAGCAAATATACAGGCGCAGCACAGAAGAGCAACACCAGCCACTTTTCCCACATGTATCCTGGCATATTTTTTTCTGCCGGAAGAAGGAACCTGTGGAGCTTTTATATCTTCTTCGTCCATGGCTTCTTTTGTTCCCGGAGCTTCTTCTGCATCCGCCTTTTCCATACCTGGAAACTCTGCATATCCGCAAACTCTTCTCTGTATACCCCCTCTTTCCTCAGTCTGTTGACCAGTTTTTCATATGAACGGGCTTCTGCTTCACTGTCCTCAGGCTCATAGTCTTCAAAATCTTTGTCTGCAAAAAGTTCCCGTTCCATCTGCGCAGCTGTTTTCACATACTGCTCATCTAAAAATACCCTTTTTTCTCTGTCTGATGCCTGATTATTCTGTTGTTTTCCATTCCTTTTATCTTTATTTTCCATGGTTTTCTCCCAGTGCTGTATTCTCAGACATTTGTATTGGTTTCCCTGCTCTCCATAATTTCTCTGAACTGCCCCATGGCTATTTTCAGAAACCAACGGAATTTTGTCTCTGTTACTGCTCCCACTAACCGGATGATCTTCGTTCTCTCTTCTGTTTCCTCTAACCGGATGATCTTCGTTCTCTCTGCCGTTCCCGGTAACCGGATGATCTTCATTATCTCTACCGTTCCCTCTAACCGGCTGAATTTCATTCTGGATTGCCTTCTGCAATAAAATTTTGTGTTCTTGACAATTCTTTCCCATTGGTTCATATTTATTGGTAACAAAAAGATTTATTCAGGAGGAATCCCCTATGAAACATATTGTACTTACCGGCGGAGGTACTGCCGGACATGTCACTCCAAACATTGCTCTTATTCCTGCTCTCAAAGAAGCCGGATACCAGATTTCCTATATTGGTTCCTATGACGGAATCGAAAAAAAGCTGATCGAAGAGCTTGGTATTCCCTATTACGGTATTTCTTCCGGAAAATTAAGACGTTACTTTGATGTAAAAAATTTCACAGATCCTTCCGTGTATTAAAGGGCTTTCATGAGGCGAAAAAACTGCTGAAACAGCTGAAACCGGACGTGGTATTTTCCAAAGGCGGCTTTGTGACTGTTCCTGTTGTGATCGCTGCAAAGAAGCGCAAAATCCCGGCGATCATCCACGAGTCCGATATGACTCCCGGACTTGCCAATAAGCTCTGTCTTTCTTCCGCCTCAAAAATATGCTGTAATTTCCCGGAAACAGTAAAAAGTCTTCCTCAGGAAAAAGCAGTTCTTACCGGAACTCCTATCCGCGAAGAGCTTCTCAGCGGAGATAAAGAAGCCGGACGCCTTTTCTGCGGTTTTACTTCCGATAAACCTGTGCTGATGGTGATCGGAGGAAGTCTTGGAGCCGCGTCAGTAAATGAACACATCCGCAGCATTCTTCCTGAGCTTCTGAAGGAATTCCAGGTGATCCACCTCTGCGGAAAAGGCAAAACAGACGAATCACTGAAAGGAACAGAAGGATATGTCCAGTTTGAATATATCAAAAAAGAGCTTTCTGATCTTTTTGCCCTGGCTGATATTGTAATTTCCAGAGCCGGAGCCAATGCCATCTGCGAGATCAGCGCTCTTCATAAGCCAAACCTTCTGATTCCGCTTTCCGCCAATGCCAGCAGAGGCGATCAGATTCTTAACGCCCGTTCCTTTGAACGTCAGGGCTACAGTATGGTTCTTGAAGAGGAAGAGATCACTGACGAAAAGCTTCTGTCAGTGATCCGAAATCTGTATGCCGACCGTCATAAATATGAACAGGCAATGTCGGCAGGCAGCCAGATGGATTCCATTCACCATATCGTTTCCATGATTGAAGAATGTGCAGGATCCAGATAGTCCAGTAATTGTTTAATGTCTTTTGTGCAGCTTTTCAAGCTCTGCTTTCATCCATTTTCTTGTCCGGAGGATACGGTTATTCACATTGTTTCTTGTGATACCGTACTCCTCTGCCACAGAATCCGGAGAAATCCCAAAATATTTCACCATAACCAGAATATTATAATTTACAGGATTTACCTTGCGAAGTTTGAGCAGCACCTGTTTTCTGTACTCGATCTCTTCCCGGTTCAGCATGATCTTTTCAGGATTCAGTTTCTCCTCAGAAGGCTTTCTGCGTTTCCAGTCCTCCAGAGCAACATGTTCCTGCCTTTTCCATGGTTTCTTAAAATAATCTTTTGTTTTATTGACAGTTGCTATAATATCAGCGCTCTCAGTTTTTCTTCATTACCGAGATCCAGAGTATCCATAATCTCATAGAGATGATAAAACACTTCCTGACTGATATCTTCTGCCAGCATTCTGTCCTTTACAAGCCTGTAAGCGCTTTTTACAGAGAATCTATGGTATTTCCTATAAATATCATTAAAATCCTCGTTTTTCATCTTTTGTACAATACCTGATTCCTATTTCAGTTTTGCCAGAATCTCATCTCTGTCCTCATCAGTGAGGCTGCCCGGCTTCCAAGTAAGCTCTACACCGTCTCCCTGATATCTCGGGATCAAATGCATATGAAAGTGAAATACTGTCTGTCCTGCGATCTCTCCATTGTTCTGCACAATATTAAATCCGTCACATTCCAGTGCATTTGTCAGTTTCTCTGCCATATGCTTTGCCAGGATCATGGCTTTTCCTGCTGTTGCATCCGGAAGCTCGTAAATATTTGCCGCATGAACTTTTGGCAGAATCAGAGCGTGTCCTTTACTTGCCGGACCCAGATCGAGGATCACTCGAAATTCTTCATCCTCATACAACGTTGCAGAGGGAATTTCACCATTTGCGATTTTACAAAAAATACAGTTTTCCATAATATACTCCTCCTTTGAATTATGAAATATTGTTTCTTCTATTCTCTCGTACTTTGTCGATTTTTTCAACATGAAATTTCTTGCCCGAAACAGGCCGGAATGGTACACTGCAAACGAGGTGACAGATTATGCAGGAAAATTTAACTTTAGAACAGCAGAAAAAAGAGCTGCAAATGACTTTATCAAAATTTACCCATGAAATACGTAATCCGGTAGCATTGATTCAGAGTGAACTCCAGATGCTCGCTTCCGCTCATCCTGAACTGAATTCTTATGACGCTGGTACGGTATCATGGAAAATCTGGAATATATCCGGGAGCTGCTGAATGAACTGTCCCGTTACAACAACGCAGAGCATCTTTCCCCTGTACAGACAGATATTACCCTCCTTTTAAAAAGTATTATCCGCTCTTTCCGCCCTGCGCTGGACTACCTTGGGATCACTCTGGAAACAGATATTCCCCAGACCCTTCCCCTTCTTTGTCTGGACCAGACAAAATCCATCAGGCGCTTCTGAACCTTCTCAGAAATGCCCAGGAATCCATTCAGCACTCTCACGGCGTTATCTCTGTTACGGCAGCCGCTGTTACTGACGGCATCTGTATTTCCGTCCGTGACAATGGATGCGGAATGACAGACAGCCAGATAAAAAATGTATTCAATCCCTTCGTTACCTACAAGCCCACAGGAACGGGACTTGGGCTTCCTGTCACCCGCCAGATCATTGAGGCGCACGGAGGCAGTCTGAAGGTTCGAAGCGTACCGGGTAAAGGCACTGAATTTCAGATCTTTTTCCGCCTGTGATAACAAAAAACCGCCAGCAGAAAGCCTGCTGCAAGTCCCCCTGTATGCGCGGCGTTATCTACGCCGCTGCTGGCGAATCCAAAATACAGAGAAAAGACGGCCATAACAAGAATCTGACGCACAGACAGATCCTCCAGGCGTCCTTTATTCCGTATCACCACATAAATCATAGCTCCCATTACCGCAAAAACTGCGCCGGAGCTCCTGCCGATACTGCATATTCCCCCTGTCTCAAATCCCAGACAAGAGAAAGTACACTTCCCGTCATACCTCCAGCCAGATAAATCACGATAAAACGCAGCTTTCCGATCACTCTTTCCAGACGGCTTCCCAGGACAAAAAGTACCAGCATATTATTGATCAGGTGTTCAATCCCAAAATGAAGAAACATACTGGTAAACAGACGATAAACTTCCCCTTTTTCTACGATCAGCGGCGTATAGGCTGCTCCCCAGTCCAGCATATGAAGCGTATCCTGAGAAAGTCCCGTAAATTCCACCATAAGAAACACCACAATATTTATAATGATCAATGTAGCGTTGCAGGTTCCTTCCGAAATTCTTCCAAACATATCACCTCTTTGCCAAATTATAAGCGATTTCATTTCTGTTATCAAGGTATCCCAAAAATCTTTTGTATGCAGAAGAAAAAGGAAGCGCTTTATACTGCGCTTCCCCGTCTGCCTGAACAGCTTCTGTCCATTGCCATTCCGTATTCTTTCAGTTTCTGGGCCGCCTCTCTGCTTACCGCCTTTGGCACCTGGATCTGTATGGTCACATACTGGTCGCCTTTTACAGAAGGATTCTGCATGGAAGGAACCCCTTTTCCTCTCAGCCTGATTTTTCCGCCGCACTGAGTTCCGGCCGGAATCCTGCACATCACATCTCCGTACAAAGTAGAAAATTTCGCTTCTCCTCCCAGCACTGCTGTCATAAAAGGAATTTCTGCTATCGTATAAATATCCTGACCTTTTCTCTCCCATCCGGTTTCCGGTTCCACATGAACCTTCAAAAAAAGATCGCCTGATGCTCCGCCTCCGTATCCGGGATTTCCCTTCCCCTTCAGGCGAATGCTCTTTCCATCTTCAATTCCTGCCGGAATGTGCACCTGAAGCTTCTGGGACTTTCCATTTGGATCAGAAAGCTGCAGCATTCTGTCACAGCCAAAAACAGCTTCTTTAAAGCTGACACTGACCTCTGAACGCAGATCGCTGCCCCGTCCAGTGTTCTGCCTGCCGCCGAAATCCTGATATCCCCGGAATCCGGAATTTCCGGAAAATCCGCTTCCGAAGCCTGACCGTCCTCTTCTGGTTGATCCGCCCTGACCGTGGAACATATCTCCGAAGATATCCCCAAAAATATCATCCATGTTTCCGTTTTCAAAATGATATTCACGGTAAGAGCCGTTTCCATCCTGCCCGAAATCAAAGCCTCCGAAGCCATTTCCACGCCCAGAAAATCCCCCTGCATTTTCTGCCGAAAAGCCTTCCTCAAATGCAGCGAATCCAAACTGATCGTATAATTTCTTCTTTTCCGTGTCACTGAGAACATTATAGGCCTCTGTGATCTCTTTAAATTTCTGTTCTGCCTTCGCATCTCCCGGGTTCATATCCGGATGATACTGCTTGGCAAGTTTTCTGTATGCTCTTTTGATCTCCTTTTCATCAGCATTTCTGCCCACTCCAAGGACTTCATAATAATCTCTTTTCGCCATCATGCCACCTCCGGTTCACAAGTCCTGCAAAAAGGAGATGCCGGCAAGTTACTGCTGCATCCCCTGTCTCTTTGTTCTACTTGTAATATAACACCAGTTTTTTCACTTGTCAAGAACTATGTGAAAATACTCAAAACCGATCCTTCAGTTTTACTCCTGTTTCATTGAGCATAGCAATGAGAAGTCCGTACTTGAACTCCTGGATCTGCCTTCGTTCTTCCAGAAAAATGCCAACGACACCTTTCACCTGCTCCTCATCCTGAACCGGAAGGTACATGCCTCTGGCTGTTGGAAGCGTATGTGTACAGGCTCCTGCCCGGTGGTGATTGGCTGCCACCCATTTTGCCACCGCTTTTTCCTGAGAAGTCAGCAAAGGTTCCAGACTGATTTTTTCTGTTCTGACGGGGAAACAGCATTGCCTCTCCCAGAAGCCCGTCTTTATTTACCGGATAGATCACAAGAGACAGATCCAGAAGCTTTTCCACCTGGCCGCCGCCTGCTGCCAGACCTCCTTTTCGGATTTGCATCGGCGGAGCTTCTGGCTGTTTTCCAGAAGAATCTCTGTCCGGTAAGCCTTTTTTACACTTTCTTTGTTCTGAAGCTTCAGCTTTCTTGTCTGGGACGCTGTAAAAAGCCCCACAATAAACAGCATTGCAAAAGTGGTGGGATATCCTTTATCATAAGCCTTCAGAGAAAAGTACGGTTCTGTAAATAAAAAATTAAAGGCAAGCACACTGAACAGGGACGAATAAACCGCATAGATTTTTTTGTCAGATATGTAGGACGACAGCAGCACTCCCAGAATATACACCATAATGATATTGGATTCTGGAAGGTGAAATTTCTGGAGAATCCAGGCTGCAATCGTAGTAAGAACCAGAATTATATTGATCAGTCCAAATTCCCACAATGCCTGCATTCCTGCATTTTCTGCCTTTCTGCGGCCTTCTCTGTGACCGTATTTTCCTGCAGCCTTTCTGTTTTTCATATCCGGGATAATATATACGTCAATGTTGGGAGCCATACTGTTCAATTTTTCCAGTACCTCCGCCATTGGCTTTCGCATAAAAAATCTGTGGTTTGTCCTTCCAAGAACCACCTTCGAAACATTGCTTACCATTGCATATTCTGCAACCTGGCTGCCAATATCAGAACCATACACTGTAACGATTTTTGCTCCCAGAGCCCGGGCAAGCTCCATATTTCTCCGCACACCCTGTTTCGTCTTTTCATCAGCTTCCTGCATGGCAGGTGTTTCCACGTAAAGCCCTGTAAACTGCCCGCGAAAGGCATAGGCAAGACGGGCCGCCGACCGGATGACCTTTGCGCTTGACTCCGCGGCGGAAATGCAGGCAAGAATATGTTCTCCTGTGTGGTAGTCCATGTCCCCGGTAATATTCCGTTCTTCCTCTGCGATACGGTTTACACGGTCTGCCGTACGCCTCAGAGTAATCTCTCGAAGAGCCGCAAGTTTTTCCCGTTTAAAGAAATTATTCATGGCTCTTTCCGCCTGCACCGGCTTATAAATCTTCCCCTCTTTCATTCGAGCCAGAAGATCTTCCGGTTCAATGTCAATAACCTCCACCTGATCCGCATGGTCAAACACACTGTCCGGAATCCTTTCCCGCACTTCTATATGGGTAATAGAGCCCACCAGATCATTCAGGCTTTCCAGATGCTGAATGTTAATGGTGGTATAAACATCAATCCCTGCCCGCAAAAGCTCCTTTACATCCTGATACCGCTTCTCATTTCTGCAGCCGGGAGCATTGGTGTGAGCCAGTTCATCTACAAGAATCAGCTGAGGTTTCCGCTCCAGAGCACGGTCAAGATCAAACTCCCGGAGCTTTACCCCTTTATATTCTACCACAAGAGGCGGAATGGTTTCTAACCCCTCCGCCTGTCTGCGTGTATCCGGCCTGTCATGAGGTTCAATATACCCGGCCACCACGTCTGTATTATGTTTTTTTGCTTCATGAGCCGCTTCCAGCATGGTATAGGTTTTGCCGGAGCCTGCCGCATATCCCAGGAAAATTTTCAGCTTACCCTTATTTTTTTTCAGTTTCTGCTCTTCCTCATACTGAAGCTTTTTTAACAGATATTCTGAATCAGGTCTTGTATCTTCCATTTTACCCTCTTCTTTCTGTCAGATCAGTCCCATTGCGCCTGCAATATCAAGATTGCATTTCAGCACATTTACTCTTTCTTCTCCAAAAACGCCAAGCACCTTATGTTCTGTGTTTTCTTCTACAATCTCCTGTACTTCCTGCTGAGAAAGTCCGGAATTTTCAGCTACTGCCGCAACCTGAACCTGTGCTGCCTCCGGCTGATATGTGGATCAAGTCCGGAACCGGAAGCAGTCAGAAGGTCAGAAGGAATATCCTCTTTTTTTACTCCGGGATGAGTTTCCAGAAACTCATCCAGATCTTCCTGAATTCTTTTTTCCAGTTCAGGATTGGAGTTTGCATAGTTAAAGCTTCCTGAGGATACGCCTGTATACTCGCCGTTTTCCTTTTGCTCCTCTGTGTATGTATTATAATTTACAGAAGAAACTCTTCCTCTGAAAAAATAATCCTCTGTAAAATCCTGACCTACCAGCTCAGATCCCACAGCTTCTTCTATATTATTGGTTGGCTCTCCATTTTTGTCGATCAGGTTTCCATTGGCATTATTCTTCATGGTCAGCTGGCTCACACCTGTCAGAGCAAGAGGATAGACAAATGAGCAAAGCACGATCATCACTATACAGAATACAACTGCCTTTCCCAGCATTTTTCCAAACTTTTTCATGAAACATTCCTCCTACATTCCAAGCATTGCAAGCATTGGAGCTACAATCAGATCTATCAGCTTGATTCCCACAAACGGAATAATAATTCCGCCAAGTCCATACACTCCCATGTTTCTGAGAAGAAGTCTTTCTGCTTTCATAGGTTTATATTTAACTCCCTTCATGGCAATAGGGATCAGCGCCGGAATAATAATCGCATTAAAGATCAGTGCGGAAAGAATGGCGCTTGCCGGAGTAGCCAGATGCATAATGTTCAAAATCTGCATCTGTGGCAGGACTAGTGTAAACATTGCCGGAATAATGGCAAAATATTTTGCAATATCATTGGCAATACTGAAGGTTGTCAGAGATCCTCTTGTGATCAGAAGCTGCTTTCCGATCTCCACTACCTCAAGGATCTTAGTGGGGTCAGAATCCAGATCCACCATGTTTGCGGCTTCCTTTGCCGCCTGGGTTCCTGAGTTCATGGCAAGACCTACATCTGCCTGAGCAAGAGCCGGAGCATCATTGGTTCCATCACCTGTCATGGCTACCAGCTTACCTTCTGCCTGCTCTTTTTTAATGGCTGTGATCTTGTCCTCAGGACGACACTCTGCAATAAATCCGTCCACTCCGGCTTCCTTTGCAATGGTTGCCGCTGTCAGAGGGTTGTCACCGGTACACATGATAGTTTTGATACCAATTTCACGAAGACGCTCAAATCTCTCTACCAGTCCCGGTTTTACGGTATCCTTCAAATAAATAACTCCGTAAATTTTGGCATCTACACATACAACCAGAGGAGTTCCGCCAAGGTTGGAAACTTCTGTTACAATGCCTTCCAGGTCAGAAGGAATCTCTCCTCCCTTTTCCTGTACAAATGTTTTAATTGCCTCGTATGCGCCTTTTCTGATGATGGTTCCATCTTTACAGTCAGCCCCGCTCATTTTTGTCTGAGCGGTAAATTCTACAAATTCCATTCCTTCTGTGTTCAGACTGTCCGGATCACATCCCATCTTTTTGCCCAGATCGATTGTAGATTTTCCTTCCGGAGTTCCGTCAAGCAGAGAAGACAGAACACTGTATCTGATCAGATCTTTCTTATCCACACCTTCCACCGGATAAAATTCTGCTGCAAGACGGTTACCAAAAGTAATGGTTCCTGTTTTGTCAAGTATCATGGTATCCACATCACCGCAGGCTTCCACAGCCTTACCTGACATTGCGATGACATTGAAACGGGTAACACGATCCATACCTGCAATACCGATTGCAGAAAGAAGTCCTCCAATAGTAGTTGGAATCAGACATACCATCAAAGCAATTGCCCATGACACCGGAATCTCCACTCCAAGGTAATTTGCAAACGGATAAAGAGTTACCACAACGATCAGGAAGATCAGGGTCAGTACGATCAGAAGCGTGTTCAGCGCAATCTCATTTGGTGTTTTCTGTCTGGATGCACCTTCTACAAGAGAAATCATCTTATCCAGGAAAGATTCTCCAGGTTCAGCAACGATTTTTATTTTAAGCCAGTCAGATACTACAGTAGTTCCACCTGTTACAGAAGAAAAATCTCCGCCTGCTTCTCTTGTTACAGGAGCAGATTCTCCTGTAATAGCAGATTCGTCTACAGAAGCGATTCCTTCAATAACCTCGCCGTCATTGGGGATTACCTCTCCCATTTTTACAAGAACAATATCGCCTTTTTTCAGTTCAGACGCATTGATTGTTTTTTCCTGTCCATTGGAAAGAAGTACCCGCGCCTTTGTGTCCTGTTTTGTTTTTTTCAGAGAAGCTGCCTGGGCTTTTCCACGTCCCTCTGCAACAGATTCTGCAAAGTTTGCAAACAGCACCGTCACAAAAAGAATCACTGTTACAATTCCATTATAAATTCTGTACTCTGCATTTCCTCCAAACATTGTAGGAAAGAAAGTCAGAATCAAAGTAATAATAAATCCAATCTCAACAACAAACATTACCGGATTTTTGATCATATATCTTGGATCCAGTTTCTGGAATGCTCCAATAATAGAAGTTTTCAGAATATCCGGAGTAATGAATTTTGTTTTTTCCTTCTTAGCCATGTTTCTCTTCTCCTTTTTTCTGCATCTACTACATCCACAGCGACAGATGCTCCGCGATCGGTCCCAGTGCAAGAGCCGGGAAGAAGGTCAGTGCTGCAAAGATGTATACAATAAATACAAGAACGATCATAAATACAACATTGTCAGTTCTCAGTGTACCAATGGATTCATTCACTCTCTTCTTGGCCAGAAGGGAACCGGCAATTGCAAGCTGCGCTACAATGGCAATATACCTTCCAAAGAACATTGCAATTCCTGTTGTCACATTCCAGAATACACTGTTGTCAGCCAGTCCCTCAAAACCGGAACCATTGTTTGCTGCCGAGGAAGTGTATTCATACAATACCTGGCTCAGTCCGTGGAAGGATGGGTTTGTGATACCATCCAGCCTCCGGAAACTGCAACTGCCAGTGCGGAAAAACCAAGGATCAGAAGCGGATGAATCAGAATTACGATAGCTACCAACTTCATTTCCTTTCCTTCGATTTTTTTATTCAGATATTCCGGTGTACGTCCAACCATAAGACCGCAGATAAACACTGCCAGGATCACGTACATCACCATGTTCATAAGGCCTACGCCCTTGCCGCCAAACACACAGTTCAGCATCATATGAAGCATTGGCACCAGACCCCCAAGAGGAGTCAGTGTATCATGCATGTTGTTTACCGTACCTGTGGTAAAGGAGGTTGTCACTGTAGTAAACAGGGAGGACTGGGCAGTTCCGAAACGAACCTCTTTTCCTTCCATGCTTCCTGCACTCTGGTCGATTCCCATTTCAGCGATCACGGGATTTCCTGCCATCTCTGAGTTGTAGCATAACAGAAGTCCGATCATAAAGATGACTGCCATTGCGCCAAACACTACAGCGCCCTGACGTCCCATAAGGATTTTTTTCTTTGCAGGCGCCACTGCCACGGCTGCTGCCTTTACTTTGTTTTTCTTCCGGTCATGAAGCATGTGGCCAAAGGTTACGATGCAGGCTCCCGGAAGGATCATCATGGAAAGCAGCTCCACAATATTTGAAATTACTGTAGGATTCTCAAATGGTGTGGTTGAGTTTGCGCCGAAGAAGCCGCCGCCGTTTGTTCCCAGATGCTTGATGGATTCAAGAGCCGCTACCGGACCCATTGCAAAATCCTGATATTTTCCTTCAATCGTTTCTACTGTAAAATTCTGCATCAGTGTCTGAGGTGTTCCCTGACTTACCAGGATCAGACCTACTATAAAAGATACCGGAATCAGGATCCTGGTTGTGATCCTTACCATATCCCTGTAAAAATTCCCCAGCTTTCTTCCGGAAAGCCCTCTGCAGAATGCCATGCATGCCGCATAGCCGCTGGCTGCTGAAGTGAACATCATAAAAATGATCACGCACATCTGCGCTGCATAGGAAAGTCCGCTTTCACCGGAATAATGCTGCAGGTTGGTGTTTGTCATAAAACTGATGATCGTATTAAAGGAAAGACTTGATTCCATTCCTTCAATGCCGTTTGGATTCAGAAACAGAAGATTCTGAATCCTGAGGATCAGGTATCCCACAAAAACCATCACTGCATTTGCAGTTACCAGGGTAAGGGCATATTTTTTCCAGCCCATATCCTCATTTTTGATACCGCAGATTTTATATATCAAATGATCGATTGGATTAAAAACTTTATCTGCAAAAGTTTTCTGTTCTGTGGCAATGTGATACATGTATTTTCCCATGGGAATTACCAGTATCAGGAAAATTGCCAGCGTAAGAATGATCTGTAACATTTCTCTCCTCCTGTTGCTCTCCCTTTTGTCCTGAATTAAAAACTGCCATTCTCTGAGCAGGTCTGTAAATTTTTACAGCTTTTCCGGATATATCAGCGCATATACCAGATAGATGCCAAGTGCCAGAATGATGACTCCCAATGCTATCATAATCTTACTCCGCCTTTCCTCTTATTTTTCTTTCGGATTCACCTGCGATTCACAGAAATCCGCAAACAGCTTCACAAGGCCAAAACAGCCAAGAAGAACCGCTATCATCAGAATATCCATCATAATAATCCTCTCCTCTCTGTGATCTTTTTTCTGCACATGCAGGGACGCTCCTGAGAACCCCTCATTTCTTACTTCTCATTTCGTTCACAGTAACCCCTTTTTCTGTTCTCAGACATTGTATACAAGTTTTTATAAAGTCGGTATTAAACTCCGGACAAGGGATGTTAATTTATCATAAAGAAAAAACAGATACAGAAGCGCTGACCGCTCTGTATCTGTCCTTAAATATTACATTATTCTGTTTTCCTGCAATGTCAGAATATACAGAACTATCATATGTCCTTGATTCTTATTGCATAAAAGTTGAGATCATCTTATTTCTTATCCTGTTCCGCCAAAAATATCATTTTATTTTTGTCTGACCGTTCTTCACTGTACCGGAAGCCCAGCGCCCGGAAATTTTTTTATATCTTCCGGATCACAGACATTATTTTCTGCCATAAACCGGACCATTTCTCCCCGCGCCATCTTTGCCAGAGTTGCCTTCTGTTTCACCTTTCCGTCCTTAAGTTGGCCAAACTCCACTGTCAAAAACCGGTCCTTTGGCTCCAGGTATTTTTCCACAGCCTTTGAATACTCTCTGGAGCCAGATTTATAATCAGGCGGTCTCCCTCTGTCAGTTCCCTGTACAGCCGGTCTCCCCAGAAATCATACAGATCCTTTTTTCCTTTTACAGACAATCTGGCCTGCATTTCCAGACGATAGGGCGTCACCCCGTCAAAAGGCTTCAGCACTCCATAAAATCCCGATAAAATACGCAAATGTCTGTCTATGTAGGCAAGGGCTCCTTCCGTAAAAATTTCCGGAGCCATATGCTGGTACTGAAGTCCCTCATAGGTAAGGACTGCCGGAGTCAGGCAGCGTTCTACGTCCATACTCCTGAAACGGTCATAATTCAGCTGCGCCAGCCTGTCATTGCATTTCCACAGTTCCTTTGCCTGAGCAAACGTAAGACTTTTGATTTCATCCATGAGAAGCTTTGTATCTTCAAGGAATACCGGAAGCCCTGTTACCTGATAGGTATCTGTATCCACATTCATTTTTTTCGCAGGAGATATAATGATCTTCATGTTACAGCTCTCCCAGCATCTGCGCCGGATTATCTGCAGCCTTCACCTTTCCAAAGGTCTTAACAATGATTCCCTGTTCATCAATTAAATATGTGGTACGCACCACGCCCATTGTTTTTTTGCCGTACATATTTTTTTCTTTCCACACATCATATGCCTGAATACAGGAAAGCTCTGTATCTGACAGCAAAGTAAACGGAAGCTCATATTTTGTCTCAAATTTCTTATGGGACGCCACGCTATCCTTACTTACGCCCAGAACAACCGCCCCTTTTTCTGTAAACTGAGGATAAAGCTCTCCAAAGCCGCATGCCTGCTTTGTGCATCCCGGTGTATTATCTCTGGGATAAAAATAAAGAATCACTTTTTTCCCTTTATATTCCTCAAGTGTATGCATTTCTCCGTTCTGGTCCGGCAGCTCAAACGCCGCGCTTTTGTACCAATTTCCAGCATAGGTACTTCCCCCTTTGTTGACTTTTTTAGTATAGTATACAGAATATCCTCACATCAGTAAAGGCCGAATTTTTATATCGTGTGTCTTTCTCTGGTGTTTTTTCTTTCATCAATCTTTTTCTGTACAGTAGGATAGTCCTCCATATTCGTATGAGGAATAAATTTTGACGCCTGCATCCTGATGGTAAAATCCGGCATAGACGCAAACTGCACGCTGTACACATGCTCTGTCAGATATTCAATATCCTCCATTCTGTTCCGGTTTAAAAGCAATGTTCTTGCTCCGTCCAGCGAAGAATTTCTGATGGCAGTAAACCGCTCCGGAGACATATCCGGAAAAATCCCCACAGTAATAGCTGATTCCAGATTTCCATGAGCGCAAAACGCCCCTGAAAGATAATAATGGCTGATATCCTGAGCGGTACAGCCTGCGCTTTCCAGCAGACAGTCCAGCATTGTATGAGCCGCTGCTTTTGTGTCCAGATACTGGGAAATATCTGTCTGAGTAAAGTACAGGGGAGTTCCGTCCCAGGATTCCTCCGCTTCCGCATAAACTGCCACGTACTGACCTTCCTCTTCCAGATAGCGCACTCTTCCGGAAGCCTCAGGATTCAATGTTCCGGAAATATCTACCCATCCATTCAGTCTCATTTCCGCGATCAGATCAATAATTCCTGACCCACAGATTCCTTTTGGCTTTTTATTTCCAATGGTTGTGAAAAACAGATCCTGTCCGTAAATTTTCACTGTATCTATTGCTCCGTCACAGGCGCGTATTCCATATTTGCTGATATCACCTTCCAGCGCAGGCCCGGCAGCTCCGGCTCCTGCGATCAGCCAGTCCTTATTTCCTATTACAAGCTCCCCGTTTGTTCCAATATCAAAAAACAGTCCGATCTCTTCTTTTTTATAAAAATCCACTGTCAGAAGTCCGCTTACAATATCTCCTCCCACATAGTTGGATATTGCAGGTATAAAATAAATCTGTCCTCCAAAATCCATTTCCAGCTCTTTCCCGGAATAAAATCCGGGATTTGAGGTCACAGGAGCGTAGGGTGCGGAAAATACTGTCCAGGCGTCCAGCTCCAAAAGGAAATGAACCATAGTTGTGTTTCCTGATATTACCATAACCGGGCAGCCTCTCATATCCCGTCCGGTGTCCTCTGTAAGCCTGTCCAGCAATTTATGAAAGGTTTCTACTGTGGCAAGCCGAAGCTGCTTCTTCCTGTCAGCTCCTTCAAGGCCATAGGTGATTCTTGTAAGAATGTCAGCTCCATAAGCAGCCTGTCCATTTGTCTCATTTGCCTCTGCCAAAATCTGCCCTGTTTCCATGTCTACAGCCTGCATCAGAATTGTTGTAGAGCCATAATCCACAGCCAGTCCATAATGCTCCTGTGTTTTGTCACCGTTTTCCACATCCGTTACCAAGCATTCTCCTTTTCTGGGGACAAGTGTCACTGTAACCCTCCACTGAGCTTCTCTGCACAGCGGATAAATTTTTCTGAGCGCATCCAGAGAAAATCGTATGCTCTGATATCCCAGTTCCTCCAGCGCCCGGCTAAGCCTCAGATGGTCACTGACATTTTCCTCTTCTTCCGGTTTGTTCAGACAAAGATATATTTTTTCACTAAGCCCCTGCAAATCTTTTATCGTATTCATGCTGACCTCTTTCTGTGTTATATGCTATCTGCATATTTTGTGCCTTTTATGACAGATTTATCTTCAATGTGATAATATTTCTATTTTTCCTGGAAAACAATTTCCCAGAGATTTTCAAAAGGAATTTCTGTTTCATCCTTCAGAAGCATCCGGTGTCTGAACGTGTCGATCTTTTTTACAGTGCCAGTGACTGTCATATACTTTCCGCCTTCTTTTTTCAGGTCGGGCTGAATATGTGACCGTAACCTCCGGCTTCTCACTGATATGCTCCCGGATAAATTCAAGCCGTCTGTTTAAAATCTCCACACTCTCCTCATCCGGCTGTATTCTCTTTTCTGTATATCTTTCTGTTTCCTTAATGGCCGCTCCATATCCGGTCAGTGCGGCAAAGGGAGCAAACTGGGCTGCCCGGTCCTCCACCGGCATCTGAGGATGTGTCCCGGACACATGGTGGGGAAGGTTGATGATATCGTCATATTTATGTGTTTCACCAAAATAATTTTTCATTCCTGCCCTCCTTTTTATCAGAACGGAGAGCCGCCTAAGCCTTATGACCTCCGATCCGGGAATTTCTGTCTCTGGCCGTAGCACCCTCCTGCAGATTCATTCCCTTCAGAATTGCATTCTTCCCGAATTTTTTCTTAATATCCAGCATGGCTTCCTGCATTTTGCGTTCCCGCTCCAGCACAGCCTCTTCCTGCTGCTTCTGCTTTTCCAGCGCCGCATAATCCGTAAAGAGATCAAGCTGTTCAAAAGTTTCCTTTTCCTGTATCATTCCTCCGGAACCACTTTGTTGGCTGCCAGATACATTCTTCTTATCAGAAGCTCTCTGTCCATGATCCTGTCGTAAAGCTCCATCACAGCAGTTACGATTTTTTTTGCAGAAGAAGTCTGCTGCTTCAGATTAATGGTTCCGTGCGCATGTTTGGGGATTTTTCTTCCATAACGGTCCGTGGTTACTTCCCCGCTGTATTTTTTCTCCGGATTCTTCAGATTCTCAATATCATATCCCACTGTAAGGGTCAGCTGGTCTGTTACCAGACGCTTGTCAACAAGATCCAGGGCCAGAAGGTCTGCCATTTCCCGGATCACCAGTCTGGCTTTTTCGAAGCTGTAGGGGCAGGTGAGAACCTGACCTGAACCTACACTGTTGCTGGAGGGTCTGTAACTTTTTATATCCTGGATGGTACAGGGTTCCCATCCCCAGGCATGATCGATCAGAAGCTCTGCATTAATTCCAAAAAGCTTATAAAGGAGCTCTTCATTATAAAAATCTTCCGGCTTTCCCACAGAACAGCGCGCCACATCCCCCATGGTAAAAATACCGTTGGCCCTGAGTTTCTTTTCGTAGCCTTTTCCCACTCTCCAGAAATCTGTAAGAGGCTGATGATCCCACAAAAGCTTCCTGTAGGACATCTCATCCAGCTCGGCGATCCTGACACCATTTTCATCAGGTTCTATATGCTTTGCCACAATGTCCATTGCGACCTTACACAGATAAAGATTTGTTCCGATCCCTGCAGTAGCGGTGATTCCTGTTGACTGCAGCACGTCCCGGATCATTGTCATTGCAAGCTCACGGGCAGTCATACCATAGGTTTTCAGATAGTGAGTGGCGTCAATAAACACCTCGTCAATAGAGTATACATGCATATCCTCCGGCGCTATATATTTCAGATAAATATTGTAGATCCTTGTGCTGTAATCCATATAAAATGCCATTCTTGGCGGAGCTGTAATATAGGTAAGCTCAAGCTCCGGGTATGCTTCCAGCTCCGGCGCCAGATACGAAGCCCCAGAAAAACTTCCTCCGGGCGCTTTTCTCTTTCGCATAGTATTGATGGCTCTGACCTTCTGAACCACTTCAAAAAGCCTTGGCCTGCCCGGAATCCCATATGCTCTTAAAGACGGAGATACTGCAAGACAGATTGTTTTCTGTGTGCGGCTGCCGTCCGCCACAACCAGATTTGTCCTCATCGGATCAAGCCCCCGCTCCCGACACTCCACAGAAGCATAAAAGGACTTCAGATCAATGGCTATATATGTGTGATTTTCCCGTTCCATAAAAGCGCCTCCTTCTGCAATTATCATAACACAGAGAGCCGGACCTGTATAGGAGCAGGGAAAACACCTTCCAAATGACCTTCGGCAAAGGAATTTTGCCCTGTATATCCCGGGATTCTGGCATAAACATGCCAAACCTGTAAACAGTGACTGATACTGTTCTATTTTCTTCCCCGTATTTTTTCAGACCCGGCGCTGACAGCTCTGATATAGGCCTTTGTTACCAGCCATAAGCCCCATCCGATTGCCGCAAAAACAAGTCCCACAATAATCGAAAGAATCAATGTCAAAGCCGGAGATGCAGAAAAGCTTCCCAGCTGAAAGCCAATAAACGGAATGTCATATCCCACAAAGGATGCCAACAACTTCACCAGCCCACACAGCGGACACAAAATACCACTGAGAATCAGGGCTATTGATGTAATCCCGGTAACTGGAAGAATAATAATGCCGCCCAGTCCTGCCATACTGTAAAAAGCTATCATTGCCCCAAGCTTTCTGAAGCTCATCCCTTTTGTTTCTGTGATCGTTTCTCCAAGATATGCCTGCGCCAGCTTTTTGGGCTCTCCCAGCCGGTCAATGATCTCATTTGCCGAAAGCCCTCCATGCTCTCTCAGCTCTGCCATGTCGCTTTCAATTTCTTTTATAATGTCCATCCGGTCTGTTACCTTCATGGGTTTCAGGTATTTATCAACTTTTTCCAGATAATCATTTAAAATTTTATCCATTTTCTTTTCCCTCCAAGTCTGAAATTGCAGATAAAAGATTCTTCCATTCTGTTTTCATACACTGCAGATATTCTCTGCCCTTTTCTGTAAGCGAATAATATTTTCTGGGCGGCAGCCCCTCTGTTGTCTCCTGCCAGGAGGAAGACAGATATTCCTCTTTCAGCAGCCTTCGCAAAAGGGGATACACAGTGTTTTCCTTTACAGATAAAATCGGCCACTTTTCCAGTCTGCTGATGATCTCGTAGCCGTAGCAGGGTTCCTGACTGATCATTAAAAGAATTCCAAATTCCAGGGTTCCTCTTTTAATCTGAGATTTCCAGTCGTCAATATTCATATACCTCACCTCTTTATATACATCGTACCACACAGTATATATGTTGTCAATGGGTATTAAAACAAAAACAGAGATGATGCCAAAAGCATCATCTCCATATATTTTAGTTATTTGTATCTTCTACTACCGTAAAAACCTCTTCAATACTTACACCAAAAGCTTTTGCAATGTTCCATGCCAATACAAGAGACGGATTATATTTTCCTTTTTCCAGATTTCCAATAGTCTCTCTCCTGACTCCTGTTATTCTCGCAAGATCTTCCTGTTTCATATCGATCTGGCACGATATTCTTTAATTCGATTTTTAATCATTCAATGCCCCCGCTGCTCCCTCCATTCATGAAATGCAAGAGAAAGGGTAAATGCAATAATCACAACTGCAAAACACAACGCAAATGCAGTTGCTACAGCTTTGCTTCCATCATAAATATAAGCACATATAAACATAAAAGGAACAAAAGCAATCATTTCTGCCATAAAAGCAAACGTTGCAGACTTCTGAACATTTTGCCGGAAAAATTCATCAGGTATAATCCAAAAATACCGTATAAAATAGATAAATCCCAAAAATCCATAAAGCCCGGTATTTTCAGTAATCCTCCCAAGAAGGGAAACCAGGGACAGCAGCAATAACAAACCTAAATAATTAAATTTTTTCCTCATTTACGCCTACCTCCTTTATGTGGTATATTTCACTCTTTACGTTATAAATATACCTCTTTTTTTCACAGAAAGTCAAGTAAATCTGAGTAACTTACACGGCTCAATTTTTACAAAAATAATCACTCATTTATATACACTGCAAAAACTCCCGGTGTTCAAAACACCGGGAGTTCTTACTTCTTCTCTTTATTTTTAAAATAAACTTCTCTATAATTTCCGCCACGCCGTCATGGTTGTTGTCCCGCTCTGTCACATAGGTTGCGTATCTGTCCATTCCCTCGTAGGCGTTTTTCATCACAGCTCCCACACAGGCTGCCTGCAGCATTTCCATATCATTTGGCGCGTCTCCTGCTGCCACTGAATTTTCCAGGGGAATATCCAGATACTCGCAGAGCCATTTTACTGCGACACCCTTGGAAACACCGTCCGGAACGATCTCCAGAAATTTCTGTAGAAAAGAATCCTCTTACGGTTCCCTTCAGAGGATTCACACATTCCTCCTGATATCTGTCCAGTTCTGCACGGTTATCCAGCCCTACCAGAAGGATTTTATACGGATCATTTGGAAATGCCGACTCCAGATCCGGAACAATTTTATAAGATACTGTAGATCCGCTGATATAAAAAAGCAGCTCCCGGTTTTCTTTCAGAGAAAGAACCTGAGTGTCCGAATAGGACTGAATATGAAGTCCTCTGTCCATGGCCTCCTGAAACAAAGGCTTCGCCACCTCTTTTGAGAAGGTTTTGCCATAAATTGTTTTTTTGTGAAAAGGATCATAGATCTGTCCTCCGTTAAAGGCGATCACATAACAGCTTCCTTTGTGAGACCGATCCTCTCTGCAATATCCAGCCCGCTTGCAAGAGGCCTTCCTGTGGTTACGACAATTTTATGCCCCTGCTCCAACGCTCTGTCTATGGCAGCCTGATTGCCGGCCGTTACTTCTTTTCATCATTTAAAAGGGTTCCGTCCAGATCTGTAAATAAAATTTTTGTATTTTTTCCCACTTTTTTTCTCCTCCGTACCTGTTATCCCCCTATTAATTACACGAAAAAAGCAGAATGTCAACCCCTTTGCTTAAAACAGCGCCAAACCGGAGCTGTCTTCCCGATCTGGCGCTGTTTCTGTCACCCTTTCATGATACGTATGATTTTTTCTTTTTTACATCTGAAAAATCACTCTGCGAACTGATAAACCGCTTCGTTCTGAAAACTTTCCCGCAGCGTTTTTTTCATGCTTTCTGCAAATTCCGGACTCATCTCTTTAAATTCCATATGTGCATAAAGTTCAGAATTTCGATAAAAGTCCAGCTAATCCACAGCGGCAATCACTTTTTCCATCTGTCGTTCCAGCCGGCTTCTGTCCTTTTCTGCAAGAGCAAGGCTCATTCTCGCAGTTGCCTTATGATATTCGCCTGTTTCAAAAAGCTCTGCAAGCTGTATAAGCTTTTCTGTAAACATCCGTGCTTTTTCCAGATCTCCGTCCTTTTCCGAAAGGGAAAACAGTCCGCCAAGCACCATTTCCGCAATATTTCCAGTCTGGAACAAAAGCTCTTCATATGCCTTCCAGCAGCCGGACGATTCCCCTTTTTCTCATATAAAAGGGCTTTATGGATTTTTCTTCCCGGATCTTTTACAGAAAAATAGTTCAGGCAGCCTTCTGCTTCTTCGTACTGTTCTTTTCGGAAATAATAACTGAACAGCGCCTCTGCCGCCCGTTCCTTTATCTCCGCATCCTGCTTTCCAATGCCTGCTTATACCACCCAAGAATTTCCCGGTCATATTTCTCTTCTTCCGGGATCTTCTTCAATATCCGCCAGCCGTCCAGAACTGAGGCAAGCTGTACCACAAGCCTGTCACAGCCCGGATACTGACAGATCTTTTCCGGCAGAATTCAAAAGCCTGTTCATAGTCCTCTTTCTGAAATTTTTCATCGACTTCCTGCACAAAAGCGTTCACTTCTTCCTGGCTTAATTCTTCCCGGAAACACAGAAGGTATCCGGAGTTGTCTCTAAAAGCCTTGCAATGGGCGCAAGAAGGGTGATATCAGGAAGGGAAACATTATTTTCCCATTTATTTACAGCCGAAGCTGTAACACCCAGACGGCTGGCCATTTCTTCCTGAGTCAGATTCCTGTTTTTTCTGTACATTCTGATCACTTCACCTGTTTTCATGGCAATTCTCCTTCTCTGTTTGATTTACGCATCGGCCTTTGCTGCTTTTATCATACCAGAGCCGCACCCTTACCACAACTGAACAGATGTTAATTATCAGGCAAAAAATTTAACTGTGATTCAATTTTTTCTTTTACCAGATTCTCCCCTATTACAATAATCACTTCTTGTCCTGCATCAATCGGACAGAGATCAGCCTTTTCCCTGACAGCATTCAGTTCCATCCAGCTTCCCTCTGTATTTCCGGCAAAGCCTTTGATACGGAACACAGATCCGCAGTCTGTATCTGACATGATTCTTTCCGCTGCCTCTTTCAGATTTTCTGCACAGATTCCTGTGTTCATAAAATAAAGAGACTGAAAAGCCTGTCCGTCAAAATGCTGTTTTTCATATGTCTCTGTACGGTATCCGCAGTTCAGAAGCATTTCATAATCCTTATCAGACAGGCTTTCCCAGTCTTTGCAGAAAATATCTTCACCAAATCTTCTGCCGCACTGGATCGCTTCCATTGCCTGATTCAGATGCGCTGTTGTTTCTCTTATTTTTTCCGCTGAAGCTTCCCCTGCTCTGCTGAACACCACACAGCCTGCCGAAGCAGCCTCGGATCCCAGAAGGTATTCTCCGTGAGCAGAAAGCGTTTCTTCCAGTCCGGCATCTACTATAGTGATCACATTGCCGATTTCATACCAGCGGTCAAGAGGCTCCTCATAAAGAGCATCAAAAAATTCATCCACATCAAAAATCCCGGAAGGTTCCACGATCACCCGGTCATATCCGCACATCCCCATAGCAATCAGCTTTGTCTTGAATCTGCGTCTGTGAGTTTCCCGGTCACAGCCTCCCGCAATCATTTCAAGCTCACAGTTCTCCCTTTCCAGTTCCTTTAAAAGCATCATGTCCACATTTACTGCTCCGAAATCATTTTCCAGGATTCCTATGTTCATCCCTTTTTTCAGCAGATAAGAAGCATATTTTTTTATGAAAGTTGTTTTACCGGATCCCAGGAATCCTGTGATCAAATCAATTTTTATCATATTCTCTCCTGACAGACCATAATCTGTTCCCTTAATATTTCTGTGTTTATATGAAAGAAGGGCCGTCATCAGATGTGACCAGCCTTCTGTTTCTTTATTTACTTATGCTTTCATCATTTTACGTCCACAACACTGTTTGTATTTTTTGCCGCTTCCGCAGGGACACGGATCATTAGGATAAACCTTGTCCTCTTTTCTCTGAACAGGCTTACGGGCGCTGGAATCATCTTTATTTGTTCCGGTCACTTTTGCCACCTGCTCACGCTCGATCTTCTGTTCAACATGAACATGATACAGCATGCGGACTGTATCCTCCTGAATGCTGTTTGTCATTTCATTGAACATATCGTAAGCGCTCATCTTATATTCAACAACCGGATCTCTCTGTCCGTATCCTACAAGGCCGATGCCCTGACGGAGGATTTCCATATCGTCAATGTGATCCATCCACTTACTGTCAATGGATTTCAGAAGAACCACTCGCTCAAGCTCACGAAGCTGCTCCGGTTCCGGGAACTCAGATTCCTTTGCCTCATAAAGCTTCACAGCCTCTTCCTTGACAATATGCTTCATCTCATTTTTCTTCTTGCCCTTTACTTTTTCCTGAGTAAGAGCCTGGATCGGATGATCGGAAGAAGAATGGAGTTAAATTCATCCAGGTTCCATTCTACTGCGTCCACATCATCTGAGAAGCATCTGTCCACAGTATTGTCCACAATATCTGTGATCATCTTATAGATGGAATCACGCATATTCTCTCCGTCCAGTACCTGACGGCGCTCTTTGTAAATAATCTCACGCTGCTCATTATTTACCTGGTCATAGTCAAGAAGATTTTTACGGATACCAAAGTTGTTGAACTCGATCTTTTCCTGTGCCTTCTGAATAGCATTGGAAAGCATTTTGTGCTCAATCTGCTCGTTCTCTGCAACGCCAAGTGAGGTAAAGATTTTCATCAGACGCTCGGAACCGAAAAGACGCATCAGATCATCTTCCAGGGAAATGTAGAAACGGGATTCGCCCGGGTCTCCCTGACGGCCGGAACGTCCTCGCAGCTGGTTGTCAATACGTCTGGATTCATGGCGCTCAGTACCGATGATCTTCAGACCGCCGGCCTCTCTTGACACATCATCCAGCTTAATATCTGTACCACGGCCTGCCATATTGGTAGCAATGGTTACCGCTCCTGCCTGTCCGGCCTGAGCAACGATCTCTGCCTCCTGCTCATGGAATTTGGCATTCAGCACGCTGTGCTGGATTCCTTCACGGCGCAGCATTCTGCTGAGAAGTTCAGAAGTCTCAATAGTAATCGTACCTACAAGAACCGGCTGCTGTTTTGCATGGGCCTCCTTGACAGCCTCAACAACCGCATTGAATTTCTCTTTTTTTGTCATATAAACAGCGTCTTCCAGGTCTTTACGCTGTACCGGTTTGTTGGTAGGGATCTCAACAACGTCCATTCCGTAAATATCACGGAACTCTTTTTCCTCAGTAAGCGCAGTACCTGTCATACCGCCTTTTTTTGTATATTTGTTAAAGAAGTTCTGGAAAGTAATGGTTGCAAGAGTTTTGCTCTCACGTTTTACCTTTACATGCTCCTTGGCCTCAATAGCCTGATGAAGTCCGTCAGAATAGCGGCGGCCCGGCATGATACGTCCGGTAAATTCATCAACAATCAGGATCTCATCGTCTTTTACCACATAATCCTGATCTCTGTGCATCAGGTTGTGGGCGCGGAGAGCCAGAATAACATTGTGCTGGATCTCCAGATTTTCCGGATCAGCAAGGTTTTCAATATTAAAAAATTTCTCAACCTTTTTCACACCGCGCTCAGTCAGGTTGACGATCTTGTCCTTTTCATTTACAACAAAATCTCCTGTCTCAACAACCTCTTCACCCATGATGCTGCCATCTTTGTCATCTCATGGCTTGCCTCACCGCGTTCCAGCTGCTTTGCAAGAATATCGCACACTTCGTAAAGCTTGGTGGATTTTCCGCTCTGACCGGAAATGATCAGAGGAGTACGGGCCTCGTCAATGAGAACAGAATCAACCTCATCGATGATACAGTAGTGCAGATCTCTCTGTACAAGCTGTTCCTTATAAATAACCATGTTGTCACGAAGGTAGTCAAAACCAAGCTCGTTATTTGTCACATAGGTAATGTCACAGCCATAGGCAGCCCGGCGCTCCTCCGGCTTCATGTCGTTCAGTACAACGCCTACAGTCAGACCAAGGAACTCGTGAACCTTGCCCATCCACTCTGCATCTCGCTTTGCAAGATAGTCATTGACAGTAACAATATGCACACCCTTGCCTTCCAGAGCGTTCAGGTATGCCGGAAGTGTAGATACAAGTGTTTTACCTTCACCGGTTTTCATTTCCGCAATTCGTCCCTGATGAAGGATGATACCGCCGATGATCTGGACACGATAATGCTCCATTCCAAGAACACGCTTGGCTGCCTCGCGCACTGTGCAAAAGCTCCGGAAGAAGATCGTCGATGGTCGCCCCTTCCTCCAGGCGTCTTTTATACTCTCTTGTTTTGTCTCTCAGTTCTTCATCAGTTAATTTCTGCATCTCCGGGCGCAGAGCCTCTGTCTTTTCTACCAGCGGCATGATACGTTTTACCTCACGCTGGCTGTGCGTCCCGAATACCTTTGAAAACACATTCATAATATACTCCTGTTTGTCTTTATTTTATATAAAATCTTCTTTACGGAATCCTCCGTAATTAGGTTAATACAATTAATCCATTCTATTCTATCACTTTCTCACATGGAAAACAATGAAATTTTTACCCGCAGTCCCTGAATATTGCCCTTTCATCAGTGCAGCCGCAGTAAACAGTCCCCTTCTTTCTCCTCAGATCCGCACTGTGTTTTTATCATCTAACTTCAGGACTTGTCATATTTTGTGCCTTATGCTATGATAAACACCAAACTGCAGGATTTATCCTGCTCCAAACCGGAAACCACTTTAACCAATGATGATAAAGAAAGAGGATTCTGAATTGAAAAAAAAGGATTTGATCATGATTGCAACAATCCTGGTTACTGCGCTTGCTCTCTGGGGCGGCATGTTCCTGATGCGTAAAGGCGACTACGGTTCTGTCCGTATCACTGTAAACGGTCTGGAATACGGAACCTATTCCCTTGCAAAGGACCAGGTGATCGCCATTGGCGATACAAATGTCTGCGAAATCAAAAATGGAAAAATCAAAATGACAGAGGCAGACTGTCCCGACCATCTCTGCATCAGCCAGAAAGCTGTAGGGAACTCAGGCGGGACCATTGTGTGCCTTCCCAATAAAGTTGTAATAGAAGGAGTAAAAGCCGCTGGCTCCGAAGAAGCTTCTCCGGAATTTGACACGGCAGTATAAGCTATGAACAATAAAAAAAACGCATATCTCGGACTGTTTGCCGCTGTAGCCATCATTTTCGGCTATGTGGAGTCCCTGTTCCCGTTTTTTGCGGGAATCCCCGGAATCAAGCTGGGGCTGGCAAATCTTGCCGTTCTCTTTATCCTTGAAACCTATACCTGGAAAGAAGCCGCTGTGGTATCTGCAGTGCGCATCGTTGTGATCGGTTTTCTTTTCGGAAATATGTTCACCATTATCTACAGTCTGGCAGGAGCAGCTTTAAGCCTCTTTGTCATGACTCTTATGAAAAAAAGTTCCGGCTTCAGCATTCTCGGCATCAGCGTGGCAGGAGGCGTGTCCCACAATATCGGTCAGCTGATGGTAGCTGCCTGATTGTGGAAAACACCAGTCTTCTTTATTACGCGCCTGTACTTCTGATCTCCGGCGTGATCACCGGTCTTCTGATCGGTATCCTGACAAAAGAAGTGACAAAAAGAATTCATCTTTAAGTCACTTCCCTTACATTGTCCAATATTTTATTTCTGTACCTTATAGGTATCCTTCATCAGCTCAAAACGCTCTTCCATTCCTTCTGTAAGATACACCTTGTGGTTCTCATCTGCAAAAAGCGCATCTGCCCGTATTTTCCAGAAGAGGAAGGGCTTTTTCTTTTCCCAGCACAAAGCAGGCAGTGGAAAGACCGTCTGCCATAATTCCGCTGTCGCAGACTACGGTCACTGCTGTCAGCCCATTCCACACCGGATAACCGGTTTCCGGATCCAGAATGTGGTGATATCTTTTTCCATTCTCCATAAAGTATCTTTCATAATCGCCTGAGGTGGAAAGAAATTCTCCCCCTTTTAAAGTGATGGCTCCCAGATACTCTCCTTCCGGGTCTCTTGGATCTTTTACTGCAACCCTCCAGTCAGACTGATCCGGCTTTTCTCCGTATGCCATTACGCTGCTGCCTCCCAGATTCAGGATCATACCGGAAACCTCTTTCTCATTTTTCAGCAGATCCATCACAAGGTCACATCCGATTCCCTTTCCTGCTGCTCCCAGATCCAGCGTTGCCCCGTCTTTTAAGGTCACTTTATTTCCATCAAGCTCAAGTTTTTCATAACCGGTTTCCTTCAGCAGCTTATCCAGTTCCTCCTGAGCGGGTATGCCGGCGTTTCTCCCCCGATATCCCACAGTCGAATGATTTTCCGATAGTAGGATCAAAAGCTCCCTCCGAATCCACGGAAAGCTGCTGTATTTTTCCAGATATCCTGCAAGCTCGTCAGAAACTTCCAGAGTTTTCCCCTGTGCCGCATTCAGCGCTGCGATCTGGGAGTCTTCCTCCGTCCAGGAAAGAAGATTTTCTTCTGTATTTTTCAGAAGCTCTCCCACTGACGGATTCAGATTTTTTCCTGTTGTATACAGGGTTTCAGAAACCACTGTATTCATTGCAAAATCTGTATTTGTATATTTTTCTGTTTTTGCGCCGGCCCAAACCGGACACAGTACCGCACCTGCACTGATAATTCCCCAAAGGGCAAGCCCGGTAAGAATTTTATGTATTTTCACCATTCATTCACCATATCCTGTCAAATTCTTTTATCTACAGCTTTTTATGATCTCCCTTGTCTCCTCACAGGCTTTTGCGGCGCCTGCCACAACAGAACACGGACCGTCCAGAGTAACCGCCGCTCCGTCAAACTGACTGATGATGCCTCCTGCTTCCGCAACGATCAGGGAGCTGCCGCAAAATCATACGGCTGAAGCTTCATTTCCAGATATACCGCATTGCTTCCGGATGCGGTTCTGCAAAGATCAAGGGCTGCCGAGCCTCCGTTTCTGATGCTGAGGCTCTTCATATACAGTTCCTTTACTGCACGGAAAAAGCTGTCCGCTCCGTCCTCATTATATCTTGCGCATCCGAAAGCCACAATCCCTTCCCCAACAGAAATATTTTCCATTTCAAGCTTCTGTCCGTTCAGCCAGCTTCCCTGACCACGGATTCCTTTATACATTTCATCCACATAGGGATTATATACAAATCCTGCGATTATCCTTCCCTGATGAGCCAGTCCCACAGAGACACAGCTGTGATGATAGCCAAACATAAAGTTTGTTGTTCCGTCTATGGGATCAATATAAAAGGTATACTCTCCACAGGCCTTTGCTCCCTGATTGCCCTCTGTATCCTCCTCGCCGAAAAACGCAGCTCCGGGAAGAAGCTTTTCCAGTTCCTCAATCAGAAATTTCTGGATCGCTGTGTCAAAATCCGTACAGAAATTGGCAAGGCCTTCTTTTTTGTGAATATTTTTCCGGGTTGGCCTGGCCTGATAAAGCTTTTGTCCTGCCTGACGGACCAGAAGCTCAATACTTTTATAATCCACACTGCTTTTTTCTTCTTTTGGCTGTTCTCCTGAGATTTCGGCTGCTGTTCCTGACACAGAAGAGATACTTTCAGCTGTCTCAGTTTCCGGAGCTTTCCAGGCTCAACATCCCAGCCTCCTATTTTTTTCACATTTTCCGAAATATATTTGCGGCTGCGGTCAAAGCCCCAGTAGATCAGGCCTCCCAGAAGTCCTCCCAGACTGTTGAACACAAGATCTGTCAGCTGGAAGGTTCCGATCTTCAGAAACAGCTGACATCCTTCGATAAAAAGAGAAACAATAAAGCTGAGCCACAGGCTTTTCAGAAGAACGCTCTGTACAGGCATTTTTCGTCTGTCTGTCTTTTTTTCCTCCGCCCAGTATAAAAGAATCATAAACGGGATAAAAAGAATCAGATTCTCAATATTTTCTGTGTAAATTGTCCCATCCGGCTTATGAATACCCCAGATTCCCATAACGCTGTCCAGGGGATTTCCCCAGATTGGTCTGCACAGCAGGGTTCTGAACAGCATCATACACACATAAAACACCAGAAGAAATTCTCTTCGAAACTGACTGCTGCTGCGAAACTCACTGATCCATGCCTGAATCACTGCCCCTGTTCCTTTTTTCTTTATTCTCATATATACGCTCATAAACAGCGCTGCAATGATCAGAGAAGCGCCGCCGGTCTGATAAAGGGCTCCCAGGACATTTTTAATAACCGAAACTGCATATTCCATTTTCATACCTCCCTCAAAATAAAATCTTTGTGCCTATTATAATCAAATCTTATCCAAAATACAATTCTTATGATTCTGAAGCTTTGTATTTTCCATCCTTTTCATTGTCTTACCGGACATCCGCATACTTTTCCACAATTCTGCTTTTTTTCTGTATAGTCCATTTCGTTCCAAATCTGAATAGCACAGGAAGTTCCGACCTATACTTTTTGCAAAAGGAGGTATTTGCATGAAATTTCAGCGAATTCAGGATTTGCGTGTAGATTCTGATCTGTCTCAGAAGCAGATCGGCGAAATTCTCCATATCAGTCAGCGATCTTATTCACATTATGAGACAGGCTCCAGAGATATTCCTGTGGAAATGCTTATCCGCCTGGCGGATTATTATAATATCAGCCTTGATTATCTTGTGGGGCGCAGCGACCGAAAAGAAAAGGTCTGAAAAATTCAACAGGCAGTCCGCTGTTATGCAGGCTGCCTGTTTTTCTGTATTATTTTGCCGGAACAATCTCCAGCCAGTATCCGTCCGGATCATTGATAAAATAAATTCCCATGGCAGGATTCTCAAAACAGATACATCCCATTTCCTGGTGCTTTTTATGAGCAGCCTCCATATCGTCCACAGTAAAAGCAAGATGGATCTCATTATCTCCCAGATTGTAATGATCCTTTTCCCAGTCCCGAAGCCATGTAAGCTCCAGCTCAAATCCCGTTTCCCCGTCTCCCAGGTAAACAAGGATAAAGCTTCCGTCCTCAGCCTCTTTGCGTCTGAGTTCCTTCAGGCCAAGAGCCTCCTCATAAAACCGGATAGATTTATCAAGGTCGATCACATTATAATTATAGTGCGCAAACTGAAAATTCATATTAGTTTCTCCCTTCTGTCAGTTCATAATAAAAAATATACTGCTGCATAATGCCTCTGATCCCGTGATATCTGCGGTTTGGAAATCCTCTCTTATAATGCTCATCCAGAACCTGCCTGATATGTGTATCCACAGGAAAAGCATCCATGTGATGCAGGGCAAAAAGACAGATGCAGTCCGCCACCTTTTCTCCCACACCACAGAGCTTCATCAGCTCATTCTTTGCACGATTATAATAACGCATCCTGTAGATTTTTTCCAGTGAAATTTCTCCCTGTACAATGGTGCGGGCCGTTTCCGCAATATACCTTGCGCGATATCCAAGTCCCAGCTCTCTCAGCTCCTGTTCTGTGGCCTCTGCCAGAATCTCAGGGCCGGGAAAACCGTAATATTCCACTCCGTTTCCCGAGATCCGCTTTTCTCCGTATCGGGCGCACAGTCTCTCAATGCATCCTCTGATCCGTGAAATGTTATTCTGCTGAGAAATCAGAAACGTAACGATCATTTCCCACAGATCCTGCTGAAGTATCCTAATTCCGCTTCCATGAGCCGCGGCCGCACTTAAATATTTATCCCGTGGATTTACCTTCTCTATGTAAGCGCTGTAATCCGCATCCAGATCGAAATAAGGAACCCAGAAACAGATCAGCTCTGTATCGCTGCAGTTAAAATCCACAATACTTCCTTTCTGAGAAACCTCCAGATACTGATTCCCTGCCACCAGAGAATAGGTATTCTCCCCAGTCTTTTTCATACGAAAACACTGCCCGGAATCACAGATCTGCTCCAGACTGAAATTATCCAGTTCCATTGTTACCATTTAAAAATCTCCATTCTCTTTTGCTTTTATCTGAGCCACTGTCCTTTACATCTGGTGGCGCACAACCCTGTATTCATCCCCGTTACGGTAATAAGGACATTCCTTCATATTTCCTGTAAGAAACCGGTAGTATTCATCTTCATCCAGATTCACATCACAGTAGTAAGTATCTGTCTCATCATCATAAACATAATTTGCACAATAATCACAGCCTGCCGCCTTCACTGTTATCTGCCTCCTTTTTTACAAAATCACATATATTTCATTCATCTGATACTGAATTTTATTTTTTATGTTTTCTTATGCATCTTATCACAAAAGACTGCACATAGTAAATTCCAGAAGAAAATTTTTACAGATAACTTTATAAAATCGTTCTTGCGTAATTCCTATTCATATGGTATGCTGATTCGGAATGTGAACTATTTAACAATAATGAACCACAAAATAAGTAAAGGAGGTCAGGACATGCAGAAACGAAAAAAATCTGTATTCCCCGGCGGCGTACATCCTACAGACGGCTTTGACAAAGCTCTGTCCATGGATTCTGCCGTACAGCCTTACTGTCCGGAAACTGTTACGATCCTTTCAGAACAGTCCTTTGGAGGAAAGTGCAGTTTTCTTGTCAGTCCCGGAGATCATATAAAAAAAGGCCAGCTGATCGGAAAACCTGAAGCGTTCATGGCCGCTCCCCTTCACGCCAGCGTAAGCGGTAAAGTTCTTGAAATAAAAGAGGTTCAGGAACAGGGACGCAGCATCATGGCATGTATTGTACAGAAAGAAACTGATCCGGAAGTAAACACAGAACTTTCCTATTATAAAGGGGCTGCTGACATCAGCAACATCTCCAGTCAGGAAATCCTGACAGGAATCCGTGACGGCGGTCTTACAGGTATGGGCGGCGCAGGCTTTCCCACCCATAAAAAATATAAAACCGACAAAACAATTACAGATCTTCTGATCAACGGCGCGGAATGTGAGCCCTTCCTCACCTGTGATTACCGCCTTATGCTGGAAAACGGCTACGCTCTTTTAAACGGCGTCCGTATTCTTCTCAAGGCAAGCGGAGCATCCAAGGCTTATGTGTGTCTGGAAGACAACAAGCCTCTGGCTGCAGAAAATCTTAACAAAATTCTGGCTGAAATGACAGCTTCCGGTCTGATGGGTCAGGAAGAAAACATAGAGATCAAGGTTCTTCCTACAAAATATCCACAAGGAGGCGAACGTCAGCTGATCCAGGCAGTTCTTGGGCGTGAAGTTCCCATGGGAGGTCTTCCGGCTGATTCAGCAGTGATCGTTTCCAATGTAAGCACTGCCAAAGCAGCGGCTGATATGCTTCTTGGCGGACGTCCTCTTACTGAGAGAATCGTCACTGTAACCGGTGCGGTAAAAAATCCCGGAAATTTCCTTGTTCCTGTGGGAACCTCAGCAAAAGAGCTGATTCAGCTTTGCGGCGGAGTTGCCGTTTCCGAAAACCGCGTGATCGCAGGCGGACCCATGACCGGTCCCTGTGTGGCAAACAACTGGAATGGAGAGACAGAGCTTTTCCATGTTACAAAAAATACTTCCGGAATCCTGATTCTTCCGGAACCGGGCTTTGAAGAACAGCCCTGCATCCGCTGTTCCGGATGCGAAAGCGTGTGCCCTGCAGGACTTGTTCCATATAAGATTGAATTTGCTCTTCTTGACGAAGACTATGATCTCTGTGAAAAGCTGTACGCAAGCGAATGTATTGCCTGCGGCTGCTGCTCCTATATCTGCCCTGCAAGACGCGAGCTTTCCCTGCGTACCCGCGCAGCCAGAGATATCGTAAAACAGAGAATCAGAGAAAGGGCGGTGAAAAAATCATGAATCAGGTACAAACTTTAACCGGACCTCATATCCGCACAGCCAATACAACGCGGAATATTATGCTCCATGTTGCAATTTCTCTGATGCCGGCTCTTCTGGGTTCCATTTACTTTTTCGGGATCCGCTCACTGTACATCACCGGTTTTTCTGTTACCGTCTGTGTACTGACTGAATATTTCTGGCAGAAAATCACAAAAAAACCGGTTACTGCCAATGATTTCAGCGCTGTTGTTACCGGAATACTTCTGGCATTTAATATGCCGGTTACTGTTCCTTTGTGGGTAGTTGCACTTTCCGGTATTTTCAGCATTCTTGTTGTAAAGCAGATGTTCGGCGGTATCGGCTGCAATTTTGTAAACCCGGCACTCATGGGCCGTCTTTTCACCATGGTGGTATGGCCGGGAGCGTTATGCAGTATGTTGCTCCCCGCACTCTGACAACGACAGGTTTTGACGCTGTCTCTTCTGCCACTGTTCTGGGAACAGTAAAAAACGGCGGAGAAGCAGGTTACAGCTATCTGCAGATGTTCCTTGGTGAAACACCGGGCGCCCTTGGAGAAACAAGCAAGCTTCTGCTTCTTGTGGGATTTGCCTACATGTGCTTTATGGGAATCGTAAACGCAGAGGCTGCTCTTACTTACATTGCAACAGTAATCATCCTGACCTTTATCTTCGGACCGGCAGGATTATTTACCGGAGATATTCTCCTGAACCTTTTTGGCGGCGGCTGATCCTCGGCGCATGCTATATGCTTACAGACTATGCATTTGCCTCAAGAAGAGGACGGCTGCTCTACGCAGTCACTGCGGGAATCATCACGGCAGCGATCCGTATCTTCAGTTTTTATCCGGAAGGAATCTGCTTTGGAATCCTGACAGCCAACTGTCTGGGCGGTGCATTGTCTCTTCTCTATAAAAAACATGTATACGGAGTAAAAAAAGCTTAATTTGGAGGAAAAATCATGAAAAATAAAGAAGTAAAAGGAATTCTGGCGCTGGTTGTAGTGACCGCACTGTCTTTCGGCGTAATCATCGGCTCAAAATCTCTTGCTCTCAGCGCAGGCGGAGACGCTTCCGGTGAAAGCTCAGAAACTCTGGAAGAATTTGATGTAAGCGGCGCGGAAAACATTGAAAAAGCCGGAAAAACAGAAGACGGCTACCTGGTAACTGTCCGCACCAAAGGTTATGTAGGCGATATTGTTATGGACGTTGCTTTTGACAGCTCCGCATCCAGGATCACAGAGGTTCAGGTAGTTGAGCAGTCAGAAACTGACGGACTTGGTTCCAAGATCACAGAGCCGGAGTTCCTTGACCAGTTCAAAGGCGCAGAAGCTCCTGTTTTCCTTCCGGGAATGGACGTTTCTGCCGGTTCTGAGGACAGCAGCGCAGAAGCCGAGCCTGCAAAGGAAGAAACAGATCTTACAGTCCTTGAAGGAGCTGAGCTTTCTGACGGTACCTATGAGGCAAAAACATCTGAGCCGGATTCCAACGGTTTTACTGAAGTTGTTACTCTTACTGTAAAAGACGGCGCTATCACAGAAGCAAACTGGGATGCTGTTACCGAAGACGGTTCCAAAAAAAGCGTTATGTCCGAAAACGGCGAATACACAATGACTGAAGACGGCCTCACATGGAAGGCTCAGGCTGAAGCTCTTGCAGAAGCTCTCATTGAAAACCAGTCACTTTCCTTCCTTACCACTGACGCAGAGGGTAAAACTGATGCGGTTACAGGCGTAAGTATTTCTGTAAACGGTTTTATTGATCTGGCTGCTCAGTGTATGAAACAGGCTGCAGGACTTGAGCCAGCACAGGAGGATCCGTTTGCAGGGGCAAAGCTCACTGACGGAACCTATGAAGCAAAAACATCTGAACCGGATTCCAACGGCTTTACCGATGTTGTTACTCTGACTGTAAAAGACGGCGCTATCACAGAAGCAAGCTGGGATGCTGTAACAGAGGACGGTTCCAAAAAGAGCATTATGTCCGAAAACGGCGAATACACAATGACTGAAGACGGCCTCACATGGAAGGCTCAGGCTGAAGCTCTTGCAGAAGCTCTCATTGAAAACCAGTCACTTTCCTTCCTTACCACTGACGCAGAAGGCAAAACTGACGCAGTTACAGGCGTAAGTATTTCTGTAAACGGATTTATTGATCTGGCAACTCAGTGTCTGGAGCAGGCTTCCGGTATCGAAGCTGCTGAGCCTGAGGCAACAGAAGCTCCGGCAGAAGAAGCTCCGGCATCAGGAGAGGGAACTCAGATCGACGCTGTTTCCGGCGCTACCAAATCTTCTACTGCAGCCGTAAACGGAATCAACGATGCATATAACTTCTTACAGACAGTTAAATAAGAAAACGGAGGAATCACTATGAAATTAAGATATCCGGCAGAAGCCTTTGCCCTGGGAATCATTCTTTTTTCCGCAGGAATGAAGGAAGCCTTTGCAGCCGGAATCCTGGTGATTTTTACCTCTGTATTTGCAGAGTTGCTGAAAAATCTCCTGGAAAAAGCTGTTCCTGCATGGAGCCTTCAGCTCTGTGTATATATTGCCTCCGGCTCTGTCTGTGCCTCAGCCTTTCTGGTGGGCTTTGCGGTTCTGGGAACTGCGCTGACAACGGAGCTTTGGATCATGGTATTTCTTGTGGGACTTCTGTGCGCCAGACACGCTCTTTCAGGAAATACAGAGGCTGAATACGGCGAACTCCTCTGGGAGTCAGCCATTGCCTGGGGACTGTGGATCCTGCTTGCCATTTTCCGTGAATTCATGGGAACCGGAAGTATTTTCGGAAACACACTCCTGACAGCCTCCTTCCAGTCAAAGGCCTTCCAGCAGACAATCTTCGCTTTCCTGGCAGCAGGTCTTGTACTGGCATTTACAAACGGAATCCTGAAAAAAGACTGCAAAGGAATGAACAGCCTGTTTCCGGCGATTCCCGCTTTATCCTGTTCCACCCGTTTACAGTGGAAAGCTTTGGCGGTCTTCCCGGAACCTTATGGATCATCCTTGTTCCTGTTGTTCTGTTCCTTTCTGTAAAACAGACCTTAAAATTTGCCCGCACCGGAAAGGCCTTCCGAGGTCTTCCTGTAGATATGCTGGCAGCAGGATTTATCTATATGATACTGAGCATTTATTAAAAATCAACTTCCGAGATCCGTATATGGATTTCGGGAGTTTTCTGTTTATCTCATTCTCTGCATCATTATGACAGTTTCTTCAAAGCCATATCCGCTGTACATTCGCAGGACATTTTCTTTTTTCACAAAATGGACATAAAAATATCATTTGACAAACCTTATTCCTGATGATATAATTCCTCCCCGATAACTCAGCAGAAAGGAGCGTTTTCATGACATTTTATCAGGAACTGCAGTTAAATCAGGCGGGGTCAAAATCACTTATCAAAAGCTGTGCAACCTCCGGTGAAAAGCTGCATCACACACTTGTTTATCTGTTTAAGATTTTTATTACCATGGTATTTTGCGTGCCTTTGTTATGGGATACGGCAAAATTTTCGGAGATGAAACAGTATCGTAGGCGTTATTATTCTCCTCTGTGTTATGGTTTTCCGAAATGCAGACTTTGGAATGAAGATGACTGGCTCCCTTGCTTCTATGGCAATTATCTTTTCTATTCTGGCCTTTGGCCCAAGACTTGCCAATATGGCCGGACTCTTCGGCGAACTTCTTATTAATGCAGCTGCATCTTTGTGCTTCTTCTCCTTGGCTGCCACAACATTATGATGTCCAATCATTCCACTATCGTCCTTGGTTATCTTCTTCTCTATGGTTATGACACCACAGGAAAGGACTATCTTCTCAGACTGGCAGCTATTGCCGCAGGCGCTCTTCTTACGGGAATTGTTTTTTACAGAAATCACCGCAGCAGAACATACAAAAGAACTCTCTCTGATGTTGTAAAAGAATTCCGTATTGATTCTCTCCGGACACGCTGGCAGCTGACTGTGACCTTTGGCGTATCTACCGCGATCTTTCTGGGAGGTCTTTTTCATATTCCCAGAACCATGTGGATCGGAATTGCAGCATGTCAGTACTTATGCCGTTCCGGGATGATCTGAAAGGCCGGGTAAAGGGACGTATTCCGGGAAATATTATCGGAGGTGTTGTTTTTCTTGCCCTCTATCTTCTGTTTTCCCCTTCTATTTTGCCTTATATTGGAATAATCGGAGGTGTGGGCGTAGGACTTTCTGCTTCCTATAAATGGCAGGCAGTATTTAATTCGCTTGGCGCAATGGCGATCGCAACAGCATCCTGGGGCTTCCGGGAGCAATTCTTTTCCGTATTCTGAACAATATTCTGGGTTCCGTTTACGGCCAGCTTTTTGAAAAATTCAGCAGCGGGATTCTGGATCGGTTCACAGCCTCCACACCCTGCGCAGAAGCATAAAAGCAGAGCATTTTTCTCAGGAAAATAAGTACAGAAGGTATGAATTTTCCCGGTAAATAATAAAGAGTACAGATTCCTCAGATACTGAGGTGGTCTGTACTCTTTTTGCATTTCTTATTTTTTACTGATTTTCCTCCACTATATCGCGAACCAGACAACGGATAAAATCTCTGCACTTGCCGCATCCGGTACCGAAGCCGGTAAGCTTCTGGACTTCCTCGTAGGTGGATGCGCCTGATTTTACCGCATCCTCAATCATACCATAGGTAATGTTCTTGCAATGACATGCTTCTTTCTCCCGCTTCATATCCTGTCTCCTTTCTTTTCTTATTCCCAGCTCTTCCAGGGAGCCTGCCCCTTCTGCCACAGCTCTTCCAGAAGATTCTTTTCTCTTAATGTGTCCATACACTGCCAGAAGCCCTTGTGCCGGTAAGCGTTCAGTTCTCCTCTTCTGGCTGCCTCCACCAATGGTTCCTTTTCAAACACAGTATCGTCACCCTCAATAAGATCCATGATTTCCGGCTCCAGGACCATAAATCCCGCATTGATCCAGCCTCCATCCTCTTTTTTCTTTTCCTTGAAATTTGTGATGCTTCCATCCTCACAGATATCCAGAATCCCAAAACGGCCTCCCGGCTGAGCTGCTGTGATGGTAGCCATTTTACCATGGGATCTGTGATAATCCAGAAGCTCCTTCAGATCAATATCTGCAACACCGTCGCCGTAAGTCAGCATAAAAGTGTCTCCATCCAGGTATTCTCTGACCCTTTTTATTCTTCCTCCGGTCATGGTATTCAGTCCGGTATCCACCAGTGTTACTTTCCACGGCTCAAGAACATTATTGTGAACGATCATCTTGTTTTCCTGAGTAAAATCAAAGGTGATATTACTGTTATGCAGATAGTAGTCTGCAAACCACTCCTTGATCACATGCTGCTTATAGCCACAGCAGATTACAAACTCGTGAAATCCATATTGGGAGTACATTTTCATAATGTGCCACAAAATCGGCTTCTCCCCTATTTCGATCATGGGCTTCGGTTTCAGGTGGCTTTCCTCACTGATCCTTGTGCCAAATCCGCCTGCCAAAATTACAACCTTCATATATGTCTCCAATCCTTATTCAGTATCTTGTATCATGTGCTGCCGCGTTTGTACGACTTCATTATCATTTATTCTAATACAAATCTCAGAAAAATGGAACCACCAAAATAAAGCAAAAAATACAGGCTCTTTTCCATCCTGATATTTCGGATTTCAAGATACCTGTATTCTTTATTCTTCAGCAAAAACTAAAAGCATTATTTCTGCTGCAAATCACCAAATGTAGTTTTTTCTTAAAAGGATCTGGAAGCTTTCTTCTCCTGTGTCTCTTTCCAGAGCCGTTCTGCTTCCGGAGCCCATTTCTCTGCATATGCCACACATTTCCCACAAAGATGTTCCGGAGTTTCCGGTGACTGAAGATCTGTGGAATGTGCGCCGGATTCCTTTACAAGCTTCTGAAGGATCTCCGGATTTTCCAGCATGGGACATGGACGGAGCATATTGTCGTTAAACGGCTGATTATTGTGATAGGCCATAAACAGCGGCTGTTTCAATATCTCAAGAATGGTATTCTCCCTGATGTTTCCATTGGAATAATGGATAAATACACAGGGCTCTGCGTCTCCGTTTGCATTAATATGGAAGTAATTTCTTCCTCCTGCAATGCAGCCTCCAACAAACTCACCATCGTTCTGAAAATCCATGGTAAAAAGTCCGGGACCATGTTCCATATTTCTGATCTCTCTTACCCTGTGGTGCATGTAAGTCCTCTGTTCTACTGTGGGAAGCAGTTCAGGCGAAGCCTCATTTCCAACTGGCATATAATGGAAATACAGAGAATACCGGCAGCCTTTTTCCACCAGCATCTGAATAAACTCATGCTTGTAACGCTTTCAATATTCTGGCTTGTATAACAGATGGAGGTTCCGAATACAAGACCGTTTTCTTTCAGAAGCTCCATGGCATGCATAACCTTTCCGTAAACACCCTCGCCCCGGCGAAGATCATTGACTTCCGGTTTTCCTTCAAGACTGAGCGCAAGAAAAAGATTTCCTGCCTCCTGCATCTGACGGCACAGTTCCTCATCCACAAGAGTACCGTTGGTATAGGCCAGAAAAATACAGTCATTATGCTTTTTGCAGAGAGCGATCACGTCTTTTTTACGTACAAGAGGCTCTCCGCCTGTAAGCATATAAAAATAAGTCCCCAGTTCTTTTCCCTGCGTGATCACAGAGTCCATTTCGTCAAAGGTCAGATTCAGTTTATTTCCATACTCCGCTGCCCAGCATCCGGTACAGTGCAGGTTACAGGCACTTGTAGGATCCATTAAGATAATCCAGGGAATGTTGCAGTTATGGATCTTTCTCATTTCGCGGATTGTCCTGGTTCCATTATAAAACGCTTCATATCCCAGATTCAGAAGAGTTGTCTTCAGCACATTGGGATGCAGCTGATCAGCCATGGAATTAATATATGTATTCAGGGTATATCCCTGGTTTAAAGTTACTCTCCTCAGATATTCCCAGTTGATCCCCAGATCAAATTCATCCATATACTTCTGTGCAGTATCAAGGATTTTTTCATAGGCCTGTTCCCGGTTCTTACTGATCTGGCTAAGCTCATGATCTACGATTCTGGAAAATACCTTTCTTCCTGCTGCGTGTGTTACCCTGTTCATCTGAAAACGCCTCCTTACAGCGCCTGCTGCGCATGGTCAATCATATCTTTTCTTATGTTCATAAACACATTATATTCTCCTGTGTTATTTTTTCCATAAACAAAAACAGGACAGTGTTTAGTTTTTTACCACTGTCCTCTATCTGGCTAAAAAGCTCTGTGTCTTTATTAAATTCAGGTTTCCAGAATACGAAGAAGAGAATTTTCCTCATTCCCTCTTGTGATTATAGCTCCCAGCATTTTTATCAGTTCCTCGGGATCCTGCTCCATTCCGTCTCTTACCCATGAAAAAATAATTCCTTCAAAGGCATAGGTATAAAAATCTGTAATAAATTTTCGTTTTTCGGGAGCAACCGTTATTCCCTCTGCCATCTCATCCAAAATATTACTGATAATTTTAACAATATATGTATACATAAACCTCAGAAGATAATCTTTCTGAACAGATGCGTAAGTACTCATGATAAATTTTTTTATTTTCCCGGGCATAGGTAAAAAACCTCCGAAAACGTTCTTCCCAGCTGTCAGCAGGATCGTCTCCCATAATGGCTCTTTCCACCTCACTGCAATAAATCCACTCCACCAGATCATAAATATCCCTGAAATGATAATAAAAAGTGTGTCTGTTAATCCCACAGGCTTCTGCAAGGTCTGTCACAGTGATTTTGGAAAGAAGCTTCTTTTCCATCATTTTTTTCAGAGCTTCTGCAAGAGCTCTCTTTGTTATTGTTGACATAATTCCTCCATGCTTTGACTCTGGTTCCTATTTAAGCTTTTTCAGACTGTCAAACGGTATCTTTCCGCCAAAAAGATCCAGAGCGCTTCCTACCGTTACATCCAGTTTTCCTTTTCCATAAACTTCAAGAGTACGAATGTCCTCCATACTTCCCACACCGCCCGCATAAGTTACTGACCGTTCTCCATACTCTGCAAGCAGCTTTACCAGTTCTGCCTCAATTCCTCCGGCTTTTCCTTCTACATCTACGCCATGAATCAGAAATTCATCGCAGTGGGCGCCAAGCTCCCTCAATGTATCCAAAGTTATCTTTACATCTGTAAATTTCTGCCATCTGTCCGTTACGATGTAGTAAGCTCCGTTCTTTTTCCGACAACTGAGATCAAGTACCAGATGCTCTTTTCCTGTTTCTTTTTCTATTTTTTCCAGGTTTTCCCAGGACAGCCTTCCATTTCGGAAAACATAGGAGGTAACAATCACATGGCTTGCGCCTGCATCAAGATAATCCTCTGCATTTTCCGGGCAGACCCCTCCGCCGATCTGAAGGCTTCGGATAGGTTTTTAAAGCGTTCAGCGCCTGTTTTTTTGTTTCCTGATAATAGGGTGAATCTTCCGGATTGAGAAGGATCACATGACCTCCCTGTAATCCGGAATCTCTGTACAGAGCCGCATAAAAAGCAGCATCCTGCTCTGACACAAAATTCTCTCTTGCCTGATCGCCTGTGTCTCTCAGACTTCCCCCAACAATCTGTTTCACCTTACCATTATGTATGTCAATACACGGACGGAATTTCACTGATTCATCCTCCTTTATCCCTGCCCATATCCTGTACTTCCTGTCTTTTACAGAATATATTGCAGCACGTAATATGTTTCTATGTAAGGACATGCTCCTACAGATACTGTCCCGTATCGGCATGTCTCTGTATGGCAGCAGCTGCAGACCAGATGCAGACTGCCGTAAGCCGTCATATTCCGCAGGCATCTGGCCGCATCCTGTGGAAGTGTTTCTTATTCACCGGAATGGCTTGTACAGAACGTACTGTTTTACCAGTAAATAAAAAGCTATCTTCCCTCTGCCGCATTTCCCACTGCGTCACCTACATCTTCTACTGCGTTGCCCACGCCCTCACCGAGATCTTTTACACTGTTTCCCAGCTCACCGGAAACGGTATCATCATTTCTGTCAGTACTCTGATCCATGGTGCCGTCCGCAGCATCATCTGTTCTGTCTCCTGCAACAGTGTTGTCATCAGCAGCGTTATTTTCAGATGCAGTATTGTCATTCTTTGTATCTGTATCCGCAGAAGTCCCATTGTTATCTGTCCTATTATCATCTGTCCTGTCAGCATCCGGAACTGCATCCTTATTATCCATGTTGTTGTCTCTGTCTCCGTTGTCCATCACGTTATCTTTTGCTGTGTTTGTTTCGTCTGCATTATTGTCTGTTCTTTCTCCACAGGCGGTAAATGCAGTTAATGCCAGTACAAGCATCATACCTGTAATGATCTTTTTGATGTTTTTCATCCTGATTGTCTCCTTTTCTTGGAATTTTAAAGCTCATACAGGTAATATGCGTAATTTTTTCAGTTTTATTCGTGAAAAAAAATTCCAAAAAAGGCAGGACTTCTGCTTTTCAGCACTTGTCCTGCCCTGATTATTAACCCTCGATCACATCGGCCATATCATAACGGCCTGCCGGCTTTCCTGCCAGGAATTTAGCTGCCTCAACAGCGCCTTTTCCAAATACAGCTTTTGAATATGCGGTATGCTTAAATTCAATCACTTCATCCGGACCTGCAAAGATCACCTCATGCTCTCCTACGATTGTTCCTCCCCGAACAGCAGAGATACCAATTTCTTTATCAGAGCGCATTTCTCTCTTCTGGCTGCGGTCATAAACATATTTATATTCATTGCCCATAGCTTCATTGAGACTGTCTGCCAGCGCAAGAGCAGTTCCGCTTGGGGCATCCAGCTTCAGACGGTGATGGCGTTCTACAATCTCCATATCAAATCCGGCTGTTGCCAGAACCCTGGCCGCCTCCTGGATCAGTTTCAGAAGGGTATTGATTCCAAGAGACATATTTGCTGATTTCAGCACTGCTGTTTTCTTTGCTGTTTCTTCTACCCTGGCCAGCTGCTCTTCACTGAGCCTGTTGTGCACAGAACCAGAGGAAGCTTCCTTCTCCGCAATAATCAAGAAGCGCATCAACTGCTTTTGCAGAAGAAAAATCAATCACTACATCCACGTCTTCCTGACAGGCAGAAAGATCTGTATACACCGGATAAGAAGTATTACCTTTATCCGCAATATCCACTCCCACAGTGATCTCCGCCTCCGGATCCTTTTCCACAAGTTCTGAGATTACCTGGCCCATATGGCCACAGCATCCGTGCATCATAATTTTTATCATAATTACCTCCTCTGTGTGCCTGTATGCACACATCCAGATATGTGTAAAATCATATCTGCTTTATTGCCTGTAAACTGCAGGCATCTGAATTTGATCCGGCTTCTTGTTTATGCAAGTTTAAGACATAATCCTTCATTGCTTTTGCAAGAGTTTCTTTGTTGCTCTCCTCCATTTCGCAGAGAGGCATACGAAGAGGACCTACTTCCATACCCATCATGTTCATGGCTGTTTTAACCGGAATCGGATTTACCTCACAGAAAAGTGCATTGATCAGCGGAATTGCTTCAAGCTGAAGTCTTGCCGCCTCTCTGGTATCTCCTTCCATGAATTTCATAACAATATCATGTGTCTGCTTCGGAGCAACATTTGACAGAACAGAAATAACTCCAAGTCCGCCCAGAGACATAATCGGAAGAATCTGGTCGTCATTTCCGGAATAAAGCTCCAGATTCTCTCCCGCCATAGACATCATTTTTGCAATCTGAGAAAGATCTCCGCTGGCAGCCTTGATTCCAACAATATTTTTTACATTTTTTACAAGTGCGGCTACGGTAGCCGGCTGAAGGTTACAGCCGGTGCGGCTTGGCACATTGTACATAATGATCGGTGTTTCCGGAACGGCATTGGCAATCGCTGTATAATGAGCGATCAGACCTTTCTGTGTAGCTTTATTATAATAAGGAGTTACAACCAGAAGCGCATCCACACCATAGGAAGCAGCCTCCTTTGACATCATAATTGCAGTTTCTGTACAGTTGGAGCCTGTACCTGCAATCACAGGAACACGTTTTGCCACCTTATCCACTGCAAATTTGATAGTTTTCAGATGTTCTCCGTGAGTCATTGTAGATGATTCGCCGGTTGTTCCACAGATAATGACAGCATCCGTACTGTTAGCAATCTGAAACTCCAGAATTTCCTCCAGTTTTTCATAATTTACACTCCGTCTTCATGCATCGGGGTGATAATAGCAACGCCTGCGCCCTTAAAAATTGCCATATAAGTTCCTCCTTTTATTCTTCTGTACTATATTATGCAAATCACAGTCTTCCCGAATCACGGATTTTACTGTTGCTCTGAATCATTTCCGACCATATCCTCAGTGAGCCTTATCACTGTGTCCACATAGGGTCTCAATCCTTCCGGCAGATTCGAACCGGTCATAACAATCTGCATACTTTCGTCTTTCTGCCTGAGAATGTCTGCAACTGTTTCCACAGAAACAATTCCCTGTTCCATGACGCCAAGAATCTCATCCAGCAAAAGGAAATCACATTCCTGAGTCACAACGACTTTTCTGGCAAAATTCAATCCATTTAAGATATTAGAACGTTCTTCTGCCTTTTCCTCATCACTCAGATCATCATAGCAGCAGTCTCTTTTTTCAAAGCGGAAAATCTTAATATCCAGATCATCCAACTGCTCCAGAAAATCAACAGAACGTGTTTCTTTTCCCTTCAGAAACTGAATGATAATAACGCTCTTTCCCTCAGCAGCCGCACGAAGACTGTGCCCAGAGCCAGTGTCGTCTTTCCCTTCGCGCTTCCGCAGTATACTTCTGTTAATTCTTTTTTCATGACAATTCCTCTTAATATTGATGAAACTGCATCTTTTTCAATGTCCTTATCTTACCTCAGTTCGCCTGAAATTGCAAGCTTTTCCGTCCTCTGTCAGTATTCAGAAGCCTTCTAATCGGTGAAAATAATCTGCCTATACTAAAATGTCGAAAAATGCTCTGTTTTTATTGCGTGTCGTAATAAAATAGTATATAATAAACCCATAAAAGACATGCAGAGTAAATTCATATGCGTAAAGTGCCATCCGGATAGAGAGTTGCCGGAAGGACGAAAAGAGAAATCTTGCGGTATATGGGTTGCATCTCGCTGCAACAGAGGGTAAATATTTTTGGTTATCTCCTATTGTGGTCAGATATCTGCGAAGGGAGGTAATTTTTTATGGAAAAAACAAAAACATGTTTCTTTCTTCAGCCAAAGAGCTGAAGAGTGTGCCTGCTCTTGCCATGTGCGCAATGTTTGCGGCACTTGCACTGATCCTGAATTCAGTGGCATCCATTAATCTGGGTCCGTATATCAAAATCGGATTTTCCGGTATTCCAAACCAGATTGTTGACTATCTGTTTGGTCCCATTACCGGAGGCTTATTTGCAGGAATTCTAGATCTTGTGAAATATTTCATGAAACCTGACGGAGCCTTTTTCTTTGGCTTTACGTTTAACGCAATGCTCGCAGCCTTTATTTACGGATGCTTTTATTACCGTCAGAAGCTGACTCTGAAAAGAGTTCTGATCGCCAAGCTGGTAGTGGTTCTTGTTGTCAATATAGTTCTGAACACACTGTGGCTTGACATGCTGTACGGCAAAGGTTTCCTTGCAATTCTGCCTGCACGCGCAGTAAAAAATCTGATCATGTGGCCAATTGACTCCTTTATCTTTTTCACGATTACCAGACTGATCGAACAGACAGGCGTTTTCCGCAGCTTTAAAAAGACTGTTGTAAAGCAGGCTGAATTTCCAGCTGAATAACAGATGAAACAAGCCCCTGCCGGTGTATGAATCCGTCAGGGGTTTTGTTCAGCCAGGCATATATTCTCGCATTTTTTATTCCCACAGAACCACTGGATACCAGGCGGCGCCATATACTTGCCCCATTCATCTGCTTATGTGCAGAAATAATACAGCCGCCTGAATGAGGCAATGCATGTTTCGGGCTTTACTCCATGTATTCCAGCTTGCTTACTGAAACTTCATAGGCGATTCTTTTTTCTGCCTGGTTCTCACCCAGTTTTTTTACATATTCCCGGCTCTGGATACGGCCCCAGATAAGAACATGTCCCCCAACAGCAAAAGCAGAGGCATACCGGGCGTTTCTTCCCCAGCAGATACAGTATGTAATCAGATTTTCCATAAGGACGGTTTACAGCCATCAGAAGATCCGCAATTTCTCTTCCCAGCGGAGTTTTGCGGTAAACCGGCGGTTTACAGATATATCCGTCCAGAAAGATCTGATTTACGGGAACTGAGTCGTCCTCTTCCTCTACAAATCTTACCTCCCTTGCAAAAACAGAAAGTACCAGACGGTTGTGTTTTTCCTCGTGGCGGTTATAGGACCGGAACTGACCGTGAATTTCTATATATTCCCCCACGTAATCCTGCGTTACATCCAGAAGTCTTTCGGATACCATGACCGGAATCCTGTCCTCTGAATCACTGAGTCTCTTTACGATCAGATCCATCACATAAAAGCCCTCTCCAAACACCTGATGACTGAAAGTAAAGCCCGTATCAATTTTCCCCATGATTGATACCTGATTGTTTTCAATAATTTTGTCTGCCATAATATAGTTCTCCTTCCTCTTTGGGTATTTTGTCTATATTAGCCTATGTACCTGCCCGGAAGTTTAGAACCAAAATCTTAAAAAATTTTTTTTGAATACCTTGTAATCTGCGAAAAATGTGGTAAACTGAAATGTCGTACCATGAATAAAAAACACATTAATATAGAAGAAAAAAGAAAGGATTTCAAATTTTATGAAGACCAAACGCGAAGATGTACGCAATGTTGCCATTATCGCCCATGTAGACCATGGCAAAACCACTCTGGTGGATCAGCTTCTGAAACAAAGCGGTGTTTTCCGTGAAAATCAGGAAGTACAGGAACGTGTCATGGACTCCAATGATATCGAACGTGAGCGTGGTATCACTATTTTGTCCAAAAACACTGCTGTCCATTATAAAGGCGTAAAAATCAATATCATCGACACTCCCGGACACGCTGATTTCGGCGGAGAGGTAGAGCGTGTACTGAAAATGGTAGACGGCGTAATTCTTCTTGTAGATGCCTTTGAAGGCGCTATGCCTCAGACAAAATTCGTTCTTAAAAAAGCTCTGGAGCTTAACCTTCACGTAATTGTCTGCATTAATAAGATCGACCGTCCAGAGGCCCGCCCTGACGAGGTAATTGATGAAGTTCTTGAGCTTCTCATGGATCTGGAGGCTTCTGACGAGCAGCTTGACTGTCCGTTCCTGTATGCATCCGCAAAGGCAGGACATGCAGTTCTTGATCTTTCCGATACACCGGAAAATATGGCTCCTCTCTTTGAAACTATTCTTAAATACATTCCTGCTCCGGAGCGACCCGGATGCAGATACACAGGTTCTGATCACACCATCGACTACAATGAATATGTGGGACGAATTGGTGTCGGTAAAGTAGAAAACGGCAGGATTGCCGTGAACCAGGAGCTTACCCTCCTGAACCATCATGATCTGGATAAACGTCAGAAAGTAAAGATCAGCAAGCTTTATGAATTTGACGGATTAAATAAGATTGAAGTCAAAGAGGCTTCTATCGGTTCTATTGTAGCTGTTTCCGGTATTGCAGACATCCATATCGGCGATACCCTGTGCGGCGGTGAAAATCCGGAGGCCATTCCTTTCCAGAAAATTTCCGAGCCTACGATTTCCATGAATTTCCTGGTAAACGACAGCCGCTTGCAGGCCAGGAAGGAAAATATATTACTTCCCGTCATCTCCGCGACCGTCTTTACAGAGAGCTGAACACTGACGTAAGCTTCGTGTGGAGGATACCGAGTCAACTGAGTGCTTTAAGGTTTCCGGGCGAGGCGAGCTTCATCTTTCTGTTCTGATCGAAAACATGCGCCGTGAAGGCTATGAATTCGCAGTCAGCAAGCCTGAAGTCCTTTATCATTTTGATGAGCGCGGCAAAAAGATGGAGCCAATGGAAATCGCATATGTAGACGTTCCGGATGAATTTTCCGGTACTGTGATCCAGAAGCTCAGCGAGCGTAAAGGCGAGCTTCAGGGGATGAGCACTGCCAGCGACGGCTCTGTCCGTCTGGAGTTCCACATTCCTTCCCGCGGACTGATCGGTTTCCGCAGCGAATTTATGACTTCCACAAAAGGAACCGGAATCCTGAATACCATGTTCGACGGCTATTCCCCGTACAAGGGAGACTTCCAGTACCGCAAACAGGCTCCCTGATCGCATTTGAAGCAGGCGAAGCAGTTACCTACGGACTTTTCTCCGCTCAGGAACGAGGCGTACTCTTCATCGGACCGGGAGCAAAGGTTTACAGCGGCATGGTCATCGGCCAGAACGGAAAGGCTGAAGATATCGAGCTGAACGTATGCAAGACCAAGCATCTGACCAACACCCGTTCCTCCTCCGCTGACGAGGCTCTGAAACTGACACCGCCTAAGGTATTAAGCCTTGAGCAGGCCATTGAATTTATCGACCAGGATGAGCTTCTGGAGATAACTCCTACAAGCCTTCGCATCCGTAAGAGAATTCTCGACCCAAGAGAAAGAAAACGCGCGGGATTTAAGAAAAACTGATCTATCATATAAAAGTCAAAGGCAAAGAACCTAAAATGAAATTTTGACAGAGGGATAAAGCTCTTGTGTTATTCTAACAGATGCGTTCTATTGATAATAGAAAAAGGGAAAGCCAGAAACACACGGCCTACCCTCAATTAATTATGATAACTGTTTTACACAGCCGTTCACTATTGCGAGTAGTGGACGGCTGATTTATTGTCCTGTTATCGAATTTTTATTTCTATTTTATTACCCAATGGACAATATATCTGTGTTAAATCCGCATCTCCCTCATACACACTTCCTGTTCCTTCTCCATATGTGTCCTCTTCTCCTGTTGTATAAAAAATATTTGTTTTCAATATCTTTATTTTTATATTTATCAACATACAACTGAAGGGTTACAGATCCTGCATTTGGAGAAATGCCTGTATATCTTTCGAAAACTCTGTCCTGTTGAAACAGTATTTCTGGTTTATTATAATCTGCAAGCCGGTAACAAACAGAATTGCCCAGATTGTCTTCTCCTATCAAATAATATTCATCATACTCTCCCAAATCTGTCATCTTTCCTAAAATCGTACTTGTAAAATCATTTAGCCGCATTTGAGAAACCGTAAGATTCTGATTTTCATTTATTTTAATCTGTTGATCTATATTAATTATTTCAGTATTTGCCTCCAATTCTTTTAAATCTGTTTTAAATTCAAAAACATACTCGTCTGACTTTGAACTTTCATCTATTTTTTTGTATCTCCTCTGGCGAAGCTGTATGCACACTTATTGTTACATCTGCTTCCCCATTGGCAAAAATATTGTCTTCTATCGTATAATGAGAAACCTCTCCCTGCATCTCCCATTTTCTAAAAGCACGGGATAGCTTTCGCTCAATTGTATTTCCTGTTTATTAATAAGCACGTCTGTCAGCAAAACTGGTTCTTCTGTTTTTTCTGAATCAGAAGTAACAGAAAAAGCCACCCATAGATCATTTTTATCTGCTGCCACTTCATGAATAGTAACCGAAATTCCCTTTCTGGTTATTGTTTTCCCTATCACATCTGTATAGCTGCTGACATCCTCAGAAAGTCCCAGTGCCGTTCCGATCCATGAAGTAAACTGTTTCCATGCTGCTTTTACCTCTTCCTGATGTGTCATAGTACCTGCTGCCAAAAATAATAATATAAATCCCGCTACTGCAGTCTTTAATAACCTGTATTTTATGATTACCTGTTTTTTCCATGGACGAGAAGCCTCATAAATAAATTTTTCATCAATATCCCCAAATAATTCCAGAAAAGTATAATTGTTCTTCATAAAAGATCACCTGCCTTTTTCCATAATTTTTTCTGCTGCGAAACAGACTTGATTTCACCTTGCTTTCCGAAACAGAATGTCTTTTGGAAATTTCTTTAATATCATCCATATACCAATAACGCCGCACAAAAATATCCCTGTCTTCTTCTTTTAATCCTTTTAAAAATTCATCCAGAACATCTAAGATCTCCTGACGTTTTATATTATGTTCCAGAGAATACTGTACCGTTTCTTCAAGTCTTTCCAATTCACCATTGATATCTGCCATATGAGAGTCTGGTCTTTTAAACGCATTTTTTCTCCGTAAACAGTCGATTGCCTGATTTCGAGTTATCTTCCCCAGAAATGCAGATAGGATTTTCGGGATTTTAGGTGGAATCTCATTCCACGTTATTAACCAGGTATCGTTTACACATTCCTCTGAATCCTCTTTATTCAATAAAATATTCCATGCGATTCCAAAACAGAGCTTTGAATACTTTATGTCAGTCTGACGAATTGCTTCTTCAGATCTGTTTAAAAATAACTCAATGATATCCGTATCTTCCATACACGCCTCCTGTTCATTTATTCCCCTATATTATATTAGACGTATTTTTTCACTTTATGTTGTCATTTTGTCTTTATTTTTTACAAAAAATACAACGAGCCTGTCTGTAAATACCGTTTTTTAGCATCTAAATATTAAAATAAAAAATCTCCTGTAGGAATCAGTGTTTTTATACCTGATCTTCCATAGGAGATTCTTATGTTTCTTCCGATTGCATACAGCATGAATTCTTTATAGCCCATGAAACGTTCGTCACAGGTTACCAGTCTCTCATATTCATTTATTTCCCGATAACCTTATTATTTTAATTTTCTAAATATGTCTTATGTAGATAACAACTATTTCTGGCAAAAACGAAAATTAATTTTCTTTATGCGCCGAATGAAAAATAACTTCCTTTTCTTTACTTTTGCAAATGCAATTTCTTTCGAAACCTGGTATCCAGTATCTAATATTTTTGCATTTTTCTTAAATAACTCTACTTTCCAGGTAACACTCCAGTAAATAAGCTGGATTCTCGTAATACATACTGCTGTTATAATCATCAATCTTAGTACTTAGAAATGAATTGTATACCTTAAACAATGCTTCAATAATTCCGATTTTTTCGTGCTCAGCTACAGCTTTTATCAATCTTTTATACACTTTTCCAATATCCCAATGTGATGGAATTGCATAATTACACTCTTTTACATTATCAAATTCACCGTTTCTAATACCTGCTTCCCGTATAAAATCATCACTGACACGTTCTATATTATCACTATGGTATATGTCTGCTAAATCGTAAATTTTTTCAACTTTTTCTGCCCCTAACATATTTACGACATCTGCCCGCGTATTTTGAGTTTTTCTGGCAATATAATCAATCAGGCTGCAGGTAAAAAATAAATCGTTATCTTTGCCGCTTCTCTTCCATTATTTTCCGTCATTACAACACCTCCTCAGCCCTCTATATTCCAGACATTTCAGTGCCTCATTTGTACAAAAATTAATCTGATGTGTTGGATATTTAAATTTTGCCAATATCCAGAATTGTTCTCTGGTAATAGCCCCTTCCATATAATCGGATACATAATTATAAATCTGATCATTTGCCATTGCCCCGATTACAATATCATAATCATGAGGTTTTCCACTCCTGCAGTCAATTATAAAATCCAACCATTCATCCGTCATATCTTTGAAGTCTTTTATCCGTAAATTTGAATTCAAACGTACCTCATATATAGACACAACTTTAGTATCATATCGTTTCGCCCACCGTTGTGCCTGCTCTTTTATAATTGTACAATAAAATCCTGTTCCAAAATCTTTCGTATTCCTCCCGATACGGATTTCCGGATGCTCTACCAGCATAAACCCACCATGGTATACTGTCATTTTTGCCATCAAATCCCCCCCTGTCTATCCAAAATACTCCTGCGTAAGACTGTTAAATAACACTTGTATTTTATTCATGTACTGCAATTTTTAATTTGTCACTTTATTATTTCTATTCTACCACAGTTCCAAGAATGTGCCAATGCCGGACTGCGGAAGTCCAAAATCCCCGGAACCGACACAGTCAGCCCGGGGATTTTATAAATAATAAAGGGATTTGTTTCAAATGGTTTTTCTATAAATTTTACTGGAAATCAATGATGTCTGTCCAGCGAAGCAGGAACTCTTCTTCCTCTTTTACATCTTTGGTAAGCTGGGCTGCCGCCGCAATCGGAAGCCATTTCTGTACATACTGCTTTGCGGTATCGCTCTTCCTGCAGAAAAGCTTCAAGTACAGGTCAGCCATTTTTCATCCTTCAGAGCAAATTCCACATAAGTAATGGCTGCATCGCCGCTGGCATTTCCCTGAGTTACATGGGACCAGTCTACGATCTTCATAGTTCCGTCCTCTGCAACGATCACGTTGCTTGGGTTAAAATCCCCATGGCAGAGCTTGGTGTGGTTTGGCATGGAATCCAGTCTTGTGAGCAGCTCGTAGCGAACAGTAGCATCCAGCTTATCTTTCATGCTCTCAATCTTGCGGGCAAATTTGTCCTTCTGGAGCGTAAGACGCGGAGCTTTTTTCTCATGCATGGAAAGCTGAAGATCTACAAATTTCTCCATGTATTCCTCAAGCTTATCCGGATTCTCGTTCATCAGCTGTTCCAGAGTTTTGCCTTCTGCATATTCGATCACAATGGCCCACTCGCCATCGATCTCAGTTACCTCCAGAACCTTCGGGATATCCAGTCCGCTTTCCTCTACGCGAGCCTGGCAGAGAGCCTCATTAAAGACATTTGCCTTTCCGTGCTCTTTGGTAAATACCCTCCCTTTTCTTATTTGGACTCTTTTCCGTAGTATGCTTTCAGATAGATTTCCTTCAGCTCAGCCATTAACGGATATCTCGGGTTCGCTCCTGTACACTGGTCGTTGAACGCCTGTTCAGTCATCTCATCCAGAGTATCCAGGAAATATTTCTCATCTACACCATAATCTTTGATGGTTGGCTTGATCTCAATGATCTTCTTCAGCTCTTCCAGCTTCTCAAGAAGTTTTTCAAATACTTCCTGATCATTTTTGCCTGTAAGACCTACGAAACGTCCGATCTCTGCATAACGTGCAAGTGTGTGCGGATACTGATACTGCGGGAATGTTCCCATTTTTGTCGGTACCTCAACACTATTATAACGCATTACATCTGTGAGAACCAGAGCATTTGCAATTCCGTGAGGAATATGATGGAAAGCGCCAAGCTTATGAGCAAGAGAATGATTTACTCCAAGGAAAGCGTTTGCAAAAGCCATACCAGCCATGCAGGAAGCGTTTGCCATATGGTCTCTTGCCTCCACATCATTTCCGTCTCTGTAAGCTCTTGGAAGATAATCAAATACCAGCTTGATTGCTTTCAGAGCAAGACTGTCTGTATAGTCAGAAGCCATTACGGAAACATATGCCTCGATCGCGTGAGTCATAACGTCAATACCGGAAGCGCAGGTCAGGCCTTTCGGAGCGCTCATCATGTTGTCTGTATCAACAATAGCCATGTTCGGCATCAGTTCATAGTCTGCCAGAGGCCATTTGATTCCTGTTTCTTTGTCTGTAATAATGGCAAACGGAGTTACCTCGGAACCTGTACCGGAAGATGTTGGGATTGCTACAAAGTAAGCTTTTTTACCCATTTTCGGGAAGGTATAGATTCTCTTGCGGATATCCATGAAATCCATTGCCATATCGTCAAAATCAGCGTCAGGATTCTCATAAAGCACCCACATAACTTTTCCGGCATCCATTGCAGAACCACCGCCAAGAGCGATAATGCAGTCCGGCTCAAAGGCGCGCATTGCTGCTGCTCCGGCTTTTGCAGATGCAAGAGACGGATCCGGCTCTACATCAGAGAAACAGGTGTGGACAATGCCCATCTGATCCAGTTTATCCTCGATTGCCTTTGTATATCCGTTTTTGTAAAGGAAAGAGTCGGTTACGATAAAGCAGCGTTTTTTGCCCATAACAGTTCCCAGCTCATCAAGGGCAACCGGCATACAGCCTTTTTTGAAGTAAACCTTTTCCGGGGTTCTCATCCAGAGCATGTTCTCTCTCCTCTCTGCAACAGTTTTAATATTGATCAGATGCTTTACTCCAACGTTTCAGAAACAGAGTTTCCGCCCCAGGAGCCGCAGCCAGAGTAAGGGATGGAACAAGCTTAAAGTTATAAAGATCTCCGATTCCTCCCTGGGAGGATGGTGTATTTACAAGAATACGGCAGGTTTTCATAGCTGCTGCATGTTTTGCCATTTTTTCCTTCTCATTTACATTGATATAAAGAGAAGAAGTATGTCCGTATCCGCCGTCAGCTACCAGCTGTTCAGCCTTTGCAAGAGCCTCGTCAAAGGTTTTTGCCTTATACATGGCAAGTACCGGAGAAAGCTTTTCGTGAGCAAATTCTTCGCTGATGTCCACAGACTCAACCTCGCCAATAAGGATCTTTGTTTCAGCCGGAACAGTCACACCGGCCATTTCTGCGATTGTTGCTGCTTTCTGACCTACGATCTTCGCATTCAGCGCGCCGTTAATAATAATTGTTTTTCTTACCTTGTCAAGCTCATCCTTTTTCAGGAAGTAGCAGCCTCTGTAAATAAACTCTTCTTTTACTGCCTTATATACGCTTTCCAGTACAGTAACAGACTGCTCGGAAGCGCAGATCATACCATTGTCAAAGGTTTTTGAATGGATAATGGAGTTTACTGCCAGACGTACATCTGCCGTATCGTCAATGATAACCGGTGTATTTCCGGCGCCAACGCCAAGAGCCGGCTTTCCGGAAGAATATGCAGCTTTAACCATTCCCGGACCACCTGTCGCAAGAATAATGTCTGCTTCCTTCATAACCAGTTGGTAAGCTCAAGGCTTGGAACATCGATCCATCCGATAATGCCCTCCGGAGCGCCTGCCTTTACGGCTGCTTCAAGAACAAGCTTTGCTGCAGCAATAGTACAGCCTTTTGCGCGAGGATGCGGCTGATGATAATTGCGTTTCTTGTTTTTAATGCGATCAGTGTTTTAAAAATCGCTGTGGAGGTAGGATTTGTTGTAGGAATAACTGCTGCGATCAGGCCAATCGGCTCTGCAATCTTTTTGATTCCATAAACCGGATCGTCTTCGATCACGCCACAGGTTTTCGTGTTTTTATAAGCATTGTAAATATACTCTGCTGCGTAGTGGTTCTTAATAACCTTATCTTCCACAACGCCCATGCCTGTTTCCTCAACAGCCATTTTTGCAAGGGGAATACGCGCTTTGTCAGCAGCGGTAGCCGCAGCCTTGAAGATTTTGTCTACCTGCTCCTGTGTATAGGTGGCGAAAAGTTTCTGTGCTTCTTTCATCGCAGCCATTTTTGCTTCCAGTGCCTCTGCAGTGTCGATCACAGCCGGGATGTGGGTTTCTGTCTTTGCCATTTGAAATCCTCCTTGTTAATCCATTTATATTCTTGATTGTTACTTTCTTTTGATAGAGCGGCAAATAATTATGTTAATTGATTAACGTTAAATATTTGTCAATCTTGATGGTTTTATTATATTAGTTTGTTAATCATTTGTCAATCTTTATCTCAATAAAAAAATATTTAAAAATAAATCTTAAATCTCTCGTTTTTGTATAATATATACAAAAATTTTCTGTCATATTTTTTTATACCAATGCATATCTTAGTTGATGGGGACTGTTTTTCTGTCTGATATCTGCCACAAACAGTTATTCTGACAGACACTCAGGCTTTCAGATATATTTTACCCGAAATTAACTCAGGCTTTTTTTCTATTTATTATAAGGAGTGTAAAGTTATGAACAGTTGTATTGCAGTAAAAGACCATTGGAAATTTATTTATGCACAGATTGAGGAAGAACAGAAGAAATTGAAAAAGAAAGAGCAGTTAAGGCGTGCACTGACATCTGAAACATTCTGCACAAAGGGAAAATGCGCCGTCAGCCTTATGCTGGCAAAGCTTGATATTATTAATACAATCCTTACCATGAAATATCAGCGCAATGTCATTCAGATGAAAACCGGACGGCTGAAGGAATACGACAGCGTATATAAAAAAATGCAGAAAAAAGGGCTTGAACTGAATTTTAATGTTGCCCTTGAAAAAATAAACGACCTGATTGGTGTAAGAGCCGTCTGCGCTTATGTAGACGATATCTACCAGGTTGCCCAGATGATCAAAAAGCAAAAAGATATCCGCATTCTGAAAACCAAGGATTACATACAGGAGCCAAAAGCCTCCGGCTACCAGAGCCTTCATCTGATCCTGGAAACAGCAGTCCCCTTTCAGGAAGATATCCAATGGATAAAAATAGAGCTTCAGCTCCGCACTGCCGCCATGGATTACTGGGCAAATCTGGATCATCAGCTCCGCTATAAGCGTGGAAAAAAAGAAACTCAGTTTATCGACGAGGAACTTCAACAGTGCGCTGCCGTCATCCGTGCGCTGGATCAGAAAATGCTGACTATCCGAAAAAAGATTGATAAAATTTAAACAGGATTCTCTTCCTGTTTTATGGAAAAAGAATCCTGTTATCGTTTTTACGTTATTATTTCCTTTTTTGTCATCATAAAAACAGCTGACTGTGAAAAGAGTATACTACTCCTTCCGACATTAGCTTGCCTCTGTCAGGGAAAACTCTGCTGCCAGCTTTTTAAATTCCGGAAGAGAATTGATAATCGTCTCATAGGAAACGCAGTAGGCAAGTCTCACATATCCCGGACAGGCAAAAGAGCTTCCCGGCACCATAAGAATATTATACTTTTTTCCTGCCTCACAGAATTCCTTTTCATCAGCAACCGGTGATTTCACAAAAAGATAAAAGGCCCCTGCGGTTTGATGCACTGAAAACCACAGGCAGTAAGCCCGTTATAGAGAGCCAGACGATTTTTATCATAGGCCGCCACATCCACTTCTGCGTCCACACAGCGGGCAATCACCTTCTGCATCAGGGAAGGCGCATTGACACTTCCCAGAATACGATTGGCAATACCTGCGGCTGCAATTACTGTTTCACTGTCCTCAAGGTCATCGGGAATCACCAGATATCCGATCCTTTCTCCTGGAAGAGACAGAGATTTGCTGTAAGAATAGCTACTACAGTGTTTTTGTAGTATTTTGTAAGGTATGGAACCTCTGCCCCGTCATAGGCAAGCTCACGATAAGGCTCATCAGAGATCAGATATATCACACTGCCATATTCCTTCTGCTTTTTCTCAAGAATGGCTGCCAGAGCTTGATTGTATCTTCCGAATAAATAACACCTGTAGGATTATGGGGACTGTTTACAATAACTGCCCTTGTGTTTGCAGTGATTTTTCTTTCCAGTTCCTCCAGATCCGGCTGAAAGGTTTCTGTATCAGGAGAGATTTCCACAAGCTTTCCGTCATAATTTTTTACATATGCACATATTCCAGAAAATATGGTGCAAAAACAATTACTTCCTCACCGGGATTCAAAACTGTTTTCAGAATCACGTTCAGTCCGCTTGCAGCTCCCACTGTCATGATCAGGTTTTTCGCAGAAAAATCTGTCCCAAAACGGCGGTTCAGGGACTGCGCAATGGTTTCACGCACATCCTCAAATCCTGCGTTATTCATATACCCGTGAAGAATTACAGGATCCTCATTATTTGCCAGATCAACAATGGCTTCCCGAACACAGTCAGGCGCGGGAACGCTGGGATTTCCCAGGCTGAAATCATATACTTTATCTGCTCCGTACTGTTTTTTCAGACGATTCCCCTCCTCAAACATAGTACGGATCGCAGAATTATTCTGAACAAAAGGAATCATTTTTTCTGCTATCATATCCGTCAGCTCCTGTCTTTTTTACTTTTGCTATGGCCAAAGGCAATCCACACAACCAGGGCAAGCATTGCCACACCAATGATCATCCACGGAACAAGGTACTCCATTCCTTTTGGCTTAAACATGTCGTAGTAGCCTTTCAGGTAAATTACAGAAACCACTACCGGAATTACCCACAGCATGTACATGCGGATACCTGCCGGGAACTTTACTCCCTTTCCTGTGTTTGCTTCCTTTAAAAAGTTTTTCCAACCCCAGCCCCTTTTCGATGCGCAGAAAAGCACAAACAATACAGAACCAAGAGGCAGAATATTATTAGATACAATAAAATCTTCCAGATCCATGATGTTTGTTCCTTCACCTAAAATCTGTATTCCGGACCACGGTCCAAAACCAAGGATTGCCGGCATAGAAAGAATGATAACAAGAACAATATTTACCATTACCGCTTTCTTACGGCTCCATCCCCACAGATCAATGGCAAAAGACAGAATATTTTCAAATACAGCAACCACTGTAGACAGAGCCGCACATGCCATAAAAAGGAAGAACAATGCGCCCCAGAGTCTTCCGCCCATCATCTGGTTAAATACATTTGGAAGTGTGATAAATACAAGCCCCGGACCTGCCCCCGGCTCCACGTTAAACGCAAAACATGCAGGAATAATGATCATGCCTGCCATCAGTGCAACAAAGGTATCCAGCACAAGAATACTGAGACTTTCTCCTGCCAGTGTCAGATCTTTTTTCATATAGCTTCCAAAGATCTCCATGGCTCCGATTCCAATGCTCAGAGTGAAAAATGCCTGAGACATGGCTCCGAATATTACATTTCCGATCCCGGCTTCTTTCATGTTTTCAAAATTCGGAATCAGATAAAATTTAATACCTTCCACGGCTCCGTCCAAAGTAGCAGAATGAACTGCAAGCACAACGATCAGACCTAACAGGCACAGCATCATGACCTTTGTAATTCTCTCAACTCCGTTTTGAAGTCCCAGAGAACAGATTCCAAATGCCAGAAACACTGACAAGGACCATCCAGAAGGTCATGGTTCCTGTGGATTTCTGGAAGTTCCCAAAAAATTCTGTTATCTGTGCAGAATCCGCACCCTGAAGCTTTCCGGTTGCCATTACGTAACCGTAATACAGCGTCCATCCTGCTACCATGGTATAGAACATCATCAGCACATAGTTTCCGATCATACCCATATAGCTGTACTTATGGAAGTTGGAGCCTTCCGGTTCCAGTTCATGAAAGGCCTTCGCCGTACTTTTTCTGCTGGCGCGTCCCACTGCAAACTCGCTGACAAGAATAGGAAGTCCCAGAACTACAAGAAAAACAAGATAAATAAGAACAAACGCCGCTCCACCGTATTTTCCTGTCATATATGGGAATTTCCACACATTGCCCAGACCTATGGCACATCCGGCAGACACCAGAATGAACCCAAGCCGTGAGCCAAAAGTTTCTCTTTCTTTCACTGATTTCCCCTCCTAAAAAATAATTCAAGCTATTATATCACATTAAAGCGTTACTGGAAACCAGTAATTCAAGATTTACCTTTTTCAATTCACCTTCTCCCGCGGGAGAGGGAGCGACGCAAATCCACCCAGGATGGAGTTCCGTCACCGGAATTTCAACCCACGCTCCCGCGAGGGGAGCGACCTTTCTTGCTTTGCTTCTTTCCGATGCGCTAGACATTTCAACCCACGCTCCCGCGAGGGGAGCGACAATTGACACGGCTGTGACATCTGAGGATGTTGTGAATTTCAACCCACGCTCCCGCGAGGGGAGCGACAGCAAAAGTCACCAAATTTAAATAGTAACTTTTGTAAAGTAGTAACAAAAATACATTGTTTCTTTTATTTGAGAAACTTATATCAATATAATTTCCTGTATTTTCTGCTTTTTTCATGTGCGAATCTCCTGGGTATTTTATGTTTACTTATATTTCGCACTATACATAGTTTACATAATTAAAATGTCATCTGCAGAAATCCCTTTTTCCATGCCGATGTGCTCTATTTTAGTTTGATATTTGTTTCCCAGATAATAAAATCTTAAGCTGTCACATTCTTTATCAATAATATCGGATAATACAGCCTTCAGCATAATACACTGAGCATTGTCCAAAATACATTCAAACACAGAATTCTGCACACGCCTCCCATAATTTACGCACTGCTTTGCCACCTTTCTTAGGCGCTTTTTTCCGGCTGGTGTTTCTGTATTTACATCATAAGTAATCAATACCATCATAATTTTATCCTCTTATTTCCACAGAAAAACCGGATATCCGTCTAAATCGCCTCTCAGATACCTTGCAAGCAGCATTGCCTGTACATAAGGAACCATTCCCACTCAATCTTTTCTTTCAAAAATGGATGATGTGATTGTTTCTTTTTTCTGTTCTGCCATTCTGTCAACAGCCTCTTTCTGGCTTCGTCATCCATAATTACTGCACCATTTTCTTTTGTTTTAAAATTTTTTCTCGTAATTACTTTTTTATTAATAAGTGACAAAACAAAGCGATCAGCCAGCGGGGCTCTTAATTCTTCTATCAAATCTAAAGCCAAAGACACTCTTCCGGGCCTTTCTGTATGTAAATAACCTATATAGGGATCCAGACCGACACATTCCAATGCAGAAGCAATCTGATTTGTTAAAAGCGTATATACAAAAGACAACATCGCATTTATATTGTCTAAAGGAGGTCTTTTATTTCTTCCACAAAACACAAAATCCTTTTTCTGCTGTAGTATCAGTTCATTAAATACTCCAAAATAAATACTGGCAGCCTCTCCCTCATATCCTCTCAACTGTTCCTTTGATTGGCTGTTTCTTATATGTTCCAGTGATTGTTTCAGATGAACCGATGCTTTTTTTACCTGGTCAGTATTGATTTGAAGGCTATGATCACGTACTGCACGCTCCAACACCCAACGAGCATTATAAATTTTTCCTGTAATACAGTTCTTTGCTATAGACAGACTGATTTCCTTATCCCTGCTGCTTTCATATTGCTGTTGCCTCAGTATTACATTCCCTTTTATCTTACCTGTCACTCTTGCCAGAAATTTTCCCTGCGGAGTGACATAGCATAAAGAAATATTTCTGTCAGCACAGGCTCCCATAAGCGCCGGGCTTGTTCCTCTGTATCCAAAAGAAACAATTCCTTCCAAATTATGTAAAGGGAGCCTGCCAACCTCTTTTTTGTCTTCAAATACCACTATATTTTCACCATCCAGAGAAAGATAACTGTTTTCAGAAGTGACATATAACGTATTCAGCAATTTCTTCATTCATTTTCCTCCCTCAGGCGCTCATCCATATAGGCTTTCACTGAAACTGTCCTTCCAATTCGAGGAAGGCAAAGATCTTTTAGTGAACAGGAATTACAAGCTTTGGTATATTTTACCTTTGGTGTATATTTTCGGTCATAATACTGATGCATTTCCAGAAACATATCCCGTACCTCTTTTCGCAAAACCTGTGTGAATTCTATTTTTTCCCGTCTTCTCGTTTCTCCGTAAAAAAGCGCGCCCTCAGGTATCTCAGTGGAAAACATTTCTTCCAGACACATAGCCTGAGCTGTCAGCTGAAGCTCATCCTCCTCTGTAAGCTTTGGTCTTCCCTTCTTATATTCGACAGGATATATTTTGAACAGACCACGATGTCCATGTAAGTTAATTCCATCCTCTGCACGATAAAATTCTACTGCATCACACTCTCCACTGGCTCCCATTTCCCTGGAAACTACAGGAAGAGCTCTGGCTATTATTACATCCTTTCGTTTCTCTGTTAAATATGGATCATGAACTTTTCTGTGCATCAACTCACCCACTACAGTATGTGCATTTTCTGCCCATTGCTGCTCTACATGAATTAATGCCCATTGTCTTCTGCAAAATTTAAAATGCTGGATTCCTGATATCATCAAATAATCTTCTTCTACATATTCCATTATATCATCCTTTTTACTTCTACCGAATCCGGAATCTCCTCCTCATGTACCTTTACAACATAATCCTGATACTTTCTTGGATAAAAAACATTCTCCTTCTTTGTTACTTCCACTGCGTCAAACAGTTTATATGCCGGACAATCTCCCAGCTCTTTACTGTGTTTGAATACTATCAATTCTCGAACCGCCATCTTTCCTCTTGCAGCTGAATGATCATGTTCGAACATATTAATAATAGCCTCCCACAAAAGTTCCAGATCATCTTCAGAAAAACCTGTAACTCTGCGTGCAAGGTTAGCGGAAATATACCCTTCTACCCGATACAGACCATAAGGAACAATACTCTTACGCCCCATTTCTGTGCTCTTATTTTCTGCATCCTTTTCTGTTGTAATAGCAACTCTGGTAATCGTCACCTCCTGACTCATAACCGGGTCGATGCTTCTGGCAAACCCAATCTGTACCGGTCCTCTTACCTGTCCACAGTTTAAAGCAGCTTTTACAAAAGTAGTCATGACTGCACCAAATGCTCTGATGTCATAAAAATTACTGCACATATAATCCCGTAGCTTCTCATCTGTTCCCGGTTCATTTTTCTTTAGCTTCTTCAGCGCTTCTGTCACTTTTTTATCATCTGTTTCCTGAACTCCCACACTGGTGCAGGCTTCCCTGTCGCTTCGGTTTAGCGGAACATCTTCTTTAATATAAATTTTATACTTTCTCATCCTCTTTTACTGTTTCTATATAGTTTCTGATTTTTCTTTTCAAACAAACATCTGTAACAATTCCAAGACCGCTTTCCGGATCTATTCTCGCATATTGCCCGCATCCGGATCTCCATTTGGATTTCCATTTTCTACATCAAACAAAACCACAAATTCATATCTGTTTTTAATTGCCTCTCCCATTTATTTTTCCTCCCTTTTCTCATATTTTTTCTGTTTCTGATGATAATAGCCCAGAATAAATTTTCCCTGTTCCTTTAATGTCAGCTGTGCGGGAAATTCAATATCATCTAATTTACCTGTAATGTCTGTAAAAAGATATTCGTAATATTTTTTAGAGCTTCCTTTATCTCTTTCAATCTTTTTCATATGACTGTTTTTCAGTCTGAATAAAACAGGAAATACGGATGCAGGCGCTGTACAGGCTGAGTTGAAATATCTATCCCTGATTGTAGCTTTTATATCCGGATTGGCCTCCATCTGTACTGCCTCCAGTGCAAAAAATAAACGTCCTAATACATATGCCGTATCTTTACTTTCCTCATTTAATGCCATATATTCTTCTCCTTCCTTCCATTTATAATTTTGTATCAGAAATGCTTTTATGATTGAAGCTCGTCCCCAATTTACTTCCCCCTGTTCTGCCCGAATTCGCATCAGTGTATCTAAATACAGACTTTGAGGATATTGTCCACCGGATACAATTGATCGAAGTACCATGGCAGCCATATTAGGAACCGGCGTTTTATCTTTTGATTTCTGATTTACCGTCTCATACAGCATTGACCAGATTCCCAGAAATTCTCTTTGTTCCCAGGAAGGCTTTACCATGTTCATCCGCTGATAATGCAAAGAAAAATTATTTAGTATATGTCCAAAAGAATCCTGATAAAAAAATCTTACAGAAAGTCTGGCCGCATTTGGTGCAATTCCCAAAATATAAAATTTCTGTTTTGGATCTAAAATTTCCTCATCACAATTAATATATTTATGTTCTTTTATATCTTCAAATAATGATGCAATCTCTTTCTGATTATCTTTTGGAGGATTAGCGGACAACCAGAACACTTTTCTGCATTCATCTCTGCCGCTTTCAGCCCAAAATACAACCATAGTATCTCCAATCTGCATAGAGTACTCTCTATCAGACAGGAGAAAATTCAAAGCAGTCGTGTAAGCAAACTCTGCCTCCTTGCTGACAGGAGCATTGTAGCTCTGAGATTTTTCATAGGACTCAAAAGCAGGTGCATTAAAAGATACCAGAGCTGCGCCGCTGGACTGGGCGCCGGGCACTCCTTTAATCACTCTATGTATTCTGGCAATTTCTCCCTTTTTTCCTGTAACAAGACAGATCCCCTGGTCTCCGCTCTCTGCTTCAAGGTAAGATTTCTCCCAAATGCTCTTTATTTCCTCGTCTTTTTGTGCCTCTTCCTGAATACCCATACAGAAAATCAGATTTCCTCCATCTGTAAGCTCCTCCAGTCTGTCTCTGATAATCGGATTTTCAAAAGCCTTCTCGGGATTCCAATTTTCAAAAAATCTTTTTACTGCCATCGCCATCTTACCCTGTGCATTCTTCAGAATTGACAGATGTTTTTCTCTTGCAGCTTCAAACATTCCTGTGCTCTTTTTCTGCTTTTTTCGTCATTCTCTTTATCAATTCCCAACATATATTTAGCATTATCGCAAAGGAAATTTGCTGAGACTCCTGAAGATCTTGTTGTCATCTCCGGAACTGTTATGGGAACTGCAACCTCTACTGTCTTTTTCCCCCGCTCCTCTTTCTTTTTCCGGTAAATGATGCCCTGGAGTTCTCCTTTCTCTGTTAAATTTAATGCATAAGAAACTTTAGCTGTGCACCACCCGGGACGAGTCGCCTTTCCCATTTCTGCAAGCTTTTCATAATAGGCAGCCAATGCCTGCAAAATCATCGTATCACCTCACAGTCTGCCAGATTCAGGACACCATGTCTCATAACTGCCCGAAAAAATACAGGCTGTATATTGCCGGGGTCTGTATAATCCATATCATAAAGCATAATCCCCAGATCCTTTTCCGGAACATCATCATAGGCAGTTGCTATATCATCCTCTTCACATAAAGCAAAATGAGCGGGAAACTCTCTGCATCCAAAGTACGGCATATGAAAACATTCTCCTCTTCGCAGCCGTCTCATAATAATATCCTTAAATTTTCCGGGATTATCTGATTCATTAGCCTTTTGCGTCATCTCAAAATGTGCTTCTATTACATATTCTACATCTGTCAGTATCGCAGACGCTCTCTGAACAATCTCCTGTTTGCTGCACAGATAAAGCGGCTTATCTCCTCCATTGTATGCCTTCAGCACATTACTGGCAGATATCTTGCTCTTTACTTCATTTCTGCGGACACTGGTAAAACGAACAGGTTTATTTACATAGATTTTGTCAATAATCCACCGCATACCGGGATGCCAGTAAATTGCTTCCAGAATGCCTCTTGCCGCTGATGGCGTCATCACATCGTAGGAATATCTTTCCACCTTAATTTCCGGTCTTGTGAAAAGAGCAAAATCTCCCCATACCCGAATTTTTACTCCCCTTGCCATAAAATTCCTCCTTCTCCATTAGATCACCCTGCCTTCCTCATAGCATACTGCAATATAATCTCTCGGCTGGTAATAAAAATCTGTATTATAATCCGATATATGAGCATCTATCCAGGAATGATATACCTCCCATATCCCGTCCAATATTTTCCATCTGAGTAGCAATCCTCAATCAGCCTTTCATATACCTCTCCCACACTCCAATAATCCGGCACTGCATACTTGCATTCTTTTACATTATCAAATGTTCCATTGGAAATTTCATTTTCTTGTTATAAATTCATCTGCTACTTTTTCAAATTAGGCTCACAGTGAAATACATCTGCATAATCATAAATTCTGTTTATTTCATCCTTTCCCAGATAGTCTGTCACCTCCTTCCGGGTTCTTTTTACCTTTCTTCCTATATATTCAATTAAACTACAGGTAAAAAACAGACTATTGTTATTTTTTGTTCCCATAAACAGCCTCACTTCCTATAAATTTTAACGTGTCAAGAGCAGATATTGAATGGAAACTGATCTGATGGGTCGGATACTTAAATTTAACCAGTTCCCAAAATGCTGCCCGTGAAATTTTTCCATCTATAAAATTCTGTATATAATTATAAATTGTATCATCAGCCATGGGTCCCTCTACAATATCATACTGATGCGAAATTCCCTGACGGCATGCGACAATAAAATCCAACCATTCTTCTGTCATTTTTTCAAAAACCAGACAATTAAGATCAGGATTAGAAATATATTCATATTTATTAATATATCCCTTTTTTCCATAACGAGTCGCCCAGCGTTCTGCCTGGTTTAAATACTGAGTACAGTAGAACCCGTAATAAAAGTCCTTGTTATATTTCGCTTTTCGCACTTCCGGGTATTCTACTATGTCTGTACTCCCATGATATAAAATCATATACACCCCTCCATTTACAGAAACTGTAATAATAATTTTCTTTAAGACTGATAATTATAAATTTAATATATCACTTTCATTTGTATATATCAAGTATTTTGTTAGAAAGATATTATAGAATTTTAATTTTATTGTTACATAGTTATTTTTTTCATATAAGAAAAATCCTCCCCAAATGATATAATTTTCTTTATGATGTTCGCCACGATATAAACAAAAGAAACTATATATCTATTACAAAAAATATATTTCAAAAATCTGACTTTTTTATAACACAACTTATATTAAATCATAATTGAATTTATCACTTAAATATACTATACTAAATGCTGACAGGATTACCTGAGGATTGAAATTATAACATCTTAGCTAATTATCTAATGCCAAAAGCGTACAAATGTTTTTTCATTTGTACCGCTTTTTCTTCTTATTCCCCAAACTTTATTTGTTCAAAGTATATCTTTTATAATCAATGCCTCTCCTATCTTTTTAAATAAAACATGCCGCACCCTTTTCCACTTCCAGACTCAGTCCAAATTCCTCATTATATTGCTCCTGATCCGTTAGTTCATAAAAATCAGGCATATCTTCTGATACAAGCCGTGCCTTTCCGGATCATACAGACTTTTTAATTGCTCTTCATAAACATTCACACAATACTGCCCAGCTTTACGCATTCCGGCTTTGGTAAATCCCCGTTCCTTTATTTGCTGCATAATCTTGTCTGCGTCACTGTCTCCATGGACAAAAACCGTCATCGTATTATTTTCAATCAATTGAAACTCTTTTCCTACCTTTGCAAAATTATAATTTCTATTTTCAAATTGCTCCAAAATTTTTTTCTCGTCTAAACTGTTTCCTTTCAGGTAATATAAATTTTGAAAATACTCATTAATACTTTCCAAGGCAAAAAAATCTGCATCCTTTTTTATCAGCTCTTCGGCTGCATCCAGTTGATTTTGCTGTCCTGGCACATAATCTCTTTCCTCAAACTGAAAAATCGAAACAAAACTTTCCTCTGCCGCATTCTTGCCTTCCCGATTACATCTTCCAGCTGCCTGAACAATAGAATCTACACCCGTCAGCTGACGATATACTGACCGAAAATCTAAATCTACTCCCGCTTCTACCAAACTTGTAGAAATCAAAATACAGCGTTTGTTATTCTCCAGCCTTTCCCTGACTTCATCCAACATTCTCTTCCTGTGTATAGGATACATACAAGTAGATAAATGATATACTCCTTCTCCCTGCAGACGACTGTATAATATCTGCGCTCGTTTTCTGGTATTTACAATACAAAGAGCCAGATGTTCGCCAGACAGTTTTTCTACAAGCTCGTCCTCTTCAATCTTTCCTATATTTTTCAGAGTTGTTCTTTTAAAAAATTTAAACTGCTCCTCCATTCTTGGACACAATTCCTCAGCTTTCACATCCTGTCCAAAAAATGACTGTAATGCAGGCTGCGTTGCTGTACAGAGTAGCGCACTGACTCGATAATGCCTTACCAGTTCCTCAATCATTGCCACACAGGGCTTCAAATAATTAATTGGAAGCATCTGGGCCTCGTCAAAAATAATCACACTGTTTGCAATATTATGTATTTTCCTGCATTTAGATGACTTATTAGCAAACAAAGACTCAAAAAACTGAACATTGGTTGTAACAATCACAGGCTTATCCCAGTTCTCTGCTGCAAGCTGCATGGGTTTTAATTCTTCCGAAGCCTCATAATCTACATTGCAATGGTTTTCCAAAACATTCTCCGTTCCCAAAATCGTTCGGAATATTTTTGCATTTTGCTCTATAATACTGGTATATGGTATTACATAAATCACTCTGTCCATATGATGCTTCATCGCATGCTGTAAAGCAAAGGCCAAAGATGCAATCGTTTTTCCACCGCCTGTAGGCACAGTAAGCCGAAAAAGCCCTTTCTCTCTTTTTCCCATTTCGTAGCAATTTTTAAGAATCTCTGTCCGCCTTCCATTTACTGTATTAATGTCTGTATTATGCAACCATTTCTCTGTGTATTTCTTCAGCTTATCCAGAAGTATTTCTATACTTCTCCAGAATCCCGACCTGTCTCGCCGTTTTTCATAAAAGCTTCTGTATCCAAAAAATCTGCATCCACTAAACAGGAATACAACATTCGTATAAAAGTACTTAATGCAAAATCGTTACATCCGTTTTCATCAGCTCCCACTGGCATGGTATCCAGATTTGGAATACGTACTTCCTTCTTGTAAGCACTGTAATCACAAATTTTTTTTCTTCATACGTCCTGCCAGACTTGATACACTTCCCGTGTCTCGATAATTTCCATAGTCCGGAATCCCTGAATGATGTCCTGCAATACAGTAGCTTATAAACGAATATAATCCGTCTCTCTTCATACAAATCTGAGCTCCTGCAGTAGAATGATCTACCTCTGCATTACTTTCTCCCCTGATTCTTTTTTGAAATTCTGACGAATATTTTCCAATATCATGAAGGAGCCCACAGCAATACCCCCATTGCTCCTTTCCAAATTTTGCCGCGAAACTTTCACATAATTCTGCAGTTCCTTTCAGATGTTCAATCAATAACTGAGTCCTTTCCCCTTCCAAATGGCCAATATATTCCATTTTTTCCTCCTCATATAATCAAGTGTTTTCTATTGAAAATTCAAGGTTTTTCAACCTTTCATATCTCAGTGAATAAGCCACAGCTATGAGCATTTCGATGTATCAGGTACTGAAATAGTGGTTAGAGAGTATACGAAATAAAAC
>ENA-OQAA01000003-OQAA01000003.1-human-gut-metagenome-genome-assembly--contig:-NODE-3-length-155699-cov-6.080529_pt1 | contig 155699 bp, 119 predicted proteins | sample MGYA00242489_ERZ504515 | MGnify/ENA primary metagenome ERZ504515 (study PRJEB26092, sample SAMD00036237) | human gut metagenome | host: Homo sapiens | study: EMG produced TPA metagenomics assembly of... | reverse complement strand
ATGTTTTCGTAGGCAGATAGAATTATGGTCGGCCTCAGAAAGACTGATAGCCGGTTAATTCTACTTAATTTTAACTTGTTCAGAATTTATTTTCTTTGTATGTAACGCTTCTGGCTCCATACGTTTTTTCTAGGAGATACGTTGAAACAGAGTTTTCAACGGGGTCATTACCATCTGCAGAGCAGGATGCCAAACTCATCATGACGAGCATGGCAATTATTAAATGCATTGCTTCATAGAACTATAATTTTTTATTGTTTTTTGATTATTTGAATGATTGACCCATTATCATCCGATACAAAAATAGGTATTCCTTTTATGTATCCAAATTATTTTCAAGCTTTTTTGATGAAAACACCCTCTTTTTGATGAAAATGCCTGCTATGTTGGAAAGAAGGGGGTGTTTGGCTATATAAGGGGCGTTTCTATCATGATGAAAGGAGTTTCACCTATGAATGGAGAAAACTCCGTTGGTGTTCCATTTGATAGTTGGAATGTTTCTCATTGAATGTATGTTCTATTTTTGACGAAAATAGGGACTAGGATTGTTTTTTGTTCATTTTGCATTTTGCTGAAACTACCTCTTAATAAAGATTAATTTGCCAATATCCTGTTAAAAAAATAGCCTTTACCTTTGTGAAGTAAACAATAATTTAGCTAGAAAGAATAGAATATGGTAATACGAAGATTTTTATTTTCATGGGTGTGTCTGTTGGCTTCTTCCTTATTTATGTATGGACAGATGGCTGTTAAAACTAATGTGGCGATGGATGCTGTCGCCATACCAAACTTAGGAGTGGAAGTAGGGTTGAGTAAGAAGTTTACAGTGGATATTCCGTTTTATTATAATCCCTGGAAATACAGCGATAATAAAATGCTGAAACTGGTGATGGTACAGCCTGAGTTGCGCTATTGGCTTTGTGATAAGTTCAATGGTCATTTCTTCGGTTTCCATTTAATGGGAGGAGCATACAATACTACCGGTATTGATTTGCCGTTTTCTCCTTTCGATGATTTGAAAGACTTCCGTTATAAGGGACATTTTTATGGTGGCGGTGTCAGTTACGGTTATCAGTTTGTGCTGGGACGTCATTGGAATCTGGGCGCCACCATCGGCTTGGGTTATGCTTATGTGCGTTATAAGAAATATGAGTGTGAAGAATGTGGAGATATGTTGGAGAAATCCAACAAGAATTATTGGGGTCCTACTAAGGCTGCTCTGAATCTTATTTATATATTCTAAAAATTACGGATTATGAAACTTATATGTTATATACTTCTTATATTATTGATTCCGACTATTCCGGTAGGTGCACAGACATTATCAGGTGGTCAGGTACAAGTCAGCAACCAGTCAATCCTGATTAGTGATAATGGACAGGTGATGATAGGAATGGATATCACGTTGCCGACTGCAATGGAGCTTTCTTCCAACTGTGTGGCAACTCTGACTCCGGTTTTGAAGACACAGGATAACAGTTATAACAGGATTTTGCCTGCTATTTGGGTATATGGGCGTATCCGTTCCATCGTGCAACAGCGTGAACGCAGTATTCCGTCGGATGCATATACCATTCTTCGTCGTAAGAATGGAACGGAACAGACTGTAAATTATTCAGCCCGTATTCCATACGAGAAATGGATGAATGGTGCTGAACTGGAACTGTTGGCTGATGTCCGTGGTTGTGCCAATTGCCAAAAAGAAGAAAGCAGCGCCTTTGTGACCCGTGCCAATTTGGAGCGTTATGTGGTGAAACCTGCTGTGGCATTTGTTTCTCCTGCTGTCGAGACTGTGAAGAATCGTGCTGAAGAAGGCCGTGCTTATTTGGATTTTCCGGTAAACCAGACCAGGATTTATCCTGATTATCGTCGTAATCCCTCTGAACTGGCAGCTATCAAGCGTACAGTGGATGTGGTGAAGAATGATGCCAATACTACCGTTACTGAAATAGATATCGTGGGTTATGCCTCTCCTGAGGGCAGATATGCGGCTAATGCGCGTCTGGCGCAAGGTCGTGCTGAAGCGTTAAAGAACTATGTAATGAGCGAGTATGGTTTTAAAGCAGATCTGTTCAAAGTGAATTCTGTGCCCGAAGACTGGGCTGGATTGCGTGAATATGTCACAAAGAATGCTTTACCGCTGAAAGATGAAATTTTGTCTATAATAGATAAGAATGAAAACGATTATGATGTGAAGGAGGGATACATTAAAGCCTTGGATGATGGAAAAGTATATGCCACGTTATTACAAGATTGCTATCCGGCTTTGCGTCACTCTGATTACACAGTGCGTTATGTAGTACGCGGATTCAATGTAGAGGAAGCGAAACAGATTATAAGAACCCGTCCCCAGCAGTTGAGCTTGCAGGAAATGTTCTTGGTTGCTCAGACATACGAAAAGGGAAGCAACGAGTTTAACGAAGTGTTCGATGTGGCAGTGCGCATGTTCCCTGATGACCCAACAGCGAATATAAACGCTGCCGCTATCGAACTCCAACGAGGTGACTTGCAACAGTCAGTCCGTTATTTGGATAAGGCTGATGCACAAGCGAGTGCGACGCTGAACAACAGAGGCGTGCTGAAACTGTTGCAAGGGGATCTCGACTCTGCCGAAAGTTATTTCAAACAGGCGCAGGCCAAAGGTTCTGTTGAAGCCGGTGCCAATTTGGAAGAAATGGTCAATAAACGTAAAGATGATGCAATCTTTGGAAAATAAGACATATAGACAAACAGTACAATAAAAGATGTTAGAAGAAACTTGTTCTTTGTGAAAAGCGCAAGGTAAAATCCGGGGTAGTAGAGTCTATTCCCGGATTTTGAATTTTATGGCTATAGCTATTTATTAAACCTGATAAGTAGATACTCGCAAATATCTTTATTATTTTTTCATCCGGACAGTTACCCATATTATAGAAAAAAGTAAGGCCACTTACTTGCTTCATGAACTGCACTTACTTTTTGGAACTGCATTATGAGTGGAATTCAGACCGGAATATTAGGTGAAATAATTGTGAACGACTCCTTAAGGAAATACCTCATTGCTGGATTTGAACCAATCTCTTTGAAGAACCTCTACTGTAGGTGCGGATTGAATCTGGCGTAGTGTAGTAGCGTGAAGCTGAATTTCTTAGTATTTTCTCCCACTTGTCCGCAATCTCTGAATCCGCTATATTCCATGACTATCCGATACGGAAAGAAAGTACCAGATAAATAAGGAGTTTGAATGAAATGCACTTCACCAACTTCAGAAGGAGTATCAAAAGGGGGAAGCGTAACAGGAAGTTCAGTTAGACAAAAGGATGAATATTGAACAATTTAACAAATTGAAAAATACAAACATATATGGCTGCGTATTTTTTGTTTATCGCTACGAAAAATATAAGTGGCGATTCTTGCAAAGTATAGGCGTTTCATTCATGGATGAAGAAAATGCCCTTCAAAAAGACTCCAAAAGTCATTTTGTCAAAGATGCCAATCTATTTTGCCGAAAACACCAATTAAGACTAACCTTAAAAGGCCTTTACCTTTGCAATATCAATGAACAAGAATAGAAATTACAAAAATAAAGAATTTATAAACTGAAAAACTTAAGATTATGAAGATTAAGGGTTTATTATTAGGAATGTTTGCTTGCGCCGCTTTGGTAGCATGTACAAACGATGATATTGTAGAAAACAACAATATTGAACAACCAGAAAAGGTGAAAGCTAACCTTACATTAAGTATCTCTACTTCTACAGGTTCAGGACGTGCTGCCGATGCTGAAACAGGAGATGATGTGGAAAATGGAACACCCTCGGAAGGTAGTATTAAAGATGCTGTCATTATCATTAGCCCGGTTCAGGGAAATACAGCGACAGGATTAGTGGAGTATGCTGATAATATAACTGTAACGAGTGGCGTTTACGAACCTAGCTTCCAATTGAACCAAACAGGTAGTTATAATGTATTGGTTATTTTGAATCCTTGTGCAGATATAGCAAATAAGGCAAAAGAAACAAGTGCAACAGCTGCTGGTGTATATGAGTATGTTACAAATTATTCTATTACCGCAGGAAGCTCTAACGACGCATCTGTTGATGTTGTTACGAAAGGTGCATCGGCAAGAGATCATTTTATGATGGCTAATAGTGAAGCGGCAATGGTAAATATCACAAGTCAGGACCTACACAACCTATCATTCAAGCCATAAGAGTGGAGCGTGTGGTTTCCAAGATAACATTTACACCGAACAATAATGACAATAAATATAATGTAAAGGTTAAAGTAACCACTATCCTACGGTAACCACTGACGGATGGTTGAAAACAACAACAGCTGATAAAACCAGCTACATTTATATCACTAAATTGAACAAGGCTTTACTTGACGCTGATAATGCAGAAATTTGGGTTTTGCTAAATGGTGGAAACGAAACGGGCAGATATCAGTTGGAGTCAACTCTTGATAATAAATATAAAGGTAATGTTAAACAGAATGAAACAACGACTTCAATAGAAGCTCCTGTATTTGTAGCAACAGATAGAACGGGTGCTTTCCATTATGAAAAAGGAACTTCTACAACAGCAGAGGAGACATGGACTGTGTATTTGGATAAATATGCTATGGTGAACTTGTCAAAAACCGTTTATGCGGTAAGACATAAGACCAGTGATTGGAGTACCATCTCTCCATTTGGTACATTGACTAATAGTGATTATTTGGTAGATCCTAAGTCAGTGGACAAGAATAGCGTGACACTAACAGACGGATTGTGGGCTGATGGAGATAAAACAGCTACAGATTATTTCTTCAATACAGTAGGTGAATTACAGACTTCACAGGATATTTATAACAATGCTTTCTTGAAGGACCTTCCTAAGTCAAGTGATGTTGAAATTGGTGAAATTGCACAATCTGACGATGCATTCCTGACTTATTGCCTTGAAAATTCAGTAACAAAGGATCACCAGCAAAAAGGCGTGGTAACAGGTATTGTATTCCGTGGCGAAATCTTGGATAATGAGGGTACTAATGTAGGTACCATATATAAATATGCCAATCAGTATTTCCGTTCAATGGATGCTTTGAAATCTGTTTACCCGGCTTATAAGGCTGAGAATTTGGTAACTTATACAGATGGATATTGTTATTACTACGCACCTATCGAACATTTCAAAGGAAACGAAAACAATATGCAATATGCTATCATGCGTAACAACATCTATTCATTGAAGATTGGAACTTTCAAGGAAATCGGCAGCTCGACAATTATACCGGAAGATGGTGGAACAATAGACGATGAAAGTGCATACTTGAAACTGACAACTACAATAGCTCCTTGGATTGTACGCTTTAACACTGTTAATTTCTAATTAATAACCCTATTATATAAGCAGGAGAGGAGTGTTCCTCCTCTCCCTGCTATTCTCTTTAATATTCTAACATTAAAAAAACAAAAGCATGAAAACAGTAAAAACATTCGCCCGACAACTCTCTTTCAGCCTAATGATGGCGATGACATTGGGAAGTGCCATTGTGTCGTGCGGCAGCATACTCGATGAAGAAGATGTGGATTGCTCTGTAGAGTACAGAGTGAAGTTCAAATATGATTATAACATGAAGTATGCCGATGCTTTCTCACGCGAGGTGGGGACTGTTACGCTTTATGCTTTTGACGATAACGGCAAATTGGTGTATCAGAAGACGGAAGCAGGTGACGTTTTGGGTGAAGACGGATATACCATGAAAGTAGATTTGGAACCAGGTGACTATCATCTTATCACTTGGGCGGGCTTGAATAACGAAGCTTCATTCTCGGTACCTTTGGTTACCGCGGGGGAATCCTCGATGGACGAGCTGCAATGCAAGATGGACAGAATGTACAGCCGTGCGGAAGACGGAACGGCTATCGTTAACAGCAAGCTTTCTTCGTTGTGGCACGGCGAAGTGACCAAGCAATCCTTTTCCAGGGCTGCCACCTCGCAGGTGGTGACAGTGCCGTTGGTGAAGAATACCAACAGCATCCGCATCATTCTCCAGCAAATGGACGGAGTGACTGTAGATGTCGATAACTTTGAATTCACGATTACGGACGACAACGGCCTGATGAACTATGACAACAAGCTGTTGAAAGACGAAACATTAACATATTATCCCTATTACCGCGCTCAAGGAAGCACGGACATGGACACAAAAGGCGCACGTGCCGAGGGCGATACTGAGGATAGCAATATCAGCGTGGCCATCGCCCAGATTACCGTAGGCCGACTGATGGTGGATCAAAATCCGCGCCTGTCCATCACCAACAAGGATACGGGCGAGACCGTACTTTCCATCCCCTTGGTAAAATACCTATTGCTCACCGAGGCCGAAGGTCACGACATGACCCAGCAGGAATATCTGGATCGTCAGGACGAATACAACATGACTTTCTTCCTGGACGAGAACATGAAGTGGATTAACACCAGCATCATTATCAATGACTGGGTGGTACGCTTCAACGAGATGGATATGTAACAACGAACAAAAAATAGAATCTATGAAAAGATGGTTATCATATATACTAATGGCGGTGCTCTGCGGCTTGTACCTATCGTCGTGTGCAAAGGACGAGGAGGTGGCAAAGGCTACGGATGGCGGGAAGGTACCGGTACGCCTTACACTGGCATTCTCCAATTTCGGCGGACGGGCCGCAAGCGAACCAGGTGATTTAGATTATACCACAGTGGAACAAAGTGCCATGACTGCGGATGATGTATATGTATTGGTCGTTGATGCAAATGATAACTTTTTGTATCAAGTACAGGATTTGAAACTAGGCAATCCTGTTGAAGGTGACAACTATTATACTCGTCAGCTGGAAGGAACCATGTTGAGAACGGTCGGCGGCGAACAAGTGAAACTGGTTGTTTTGGCTAACTTGAAAGACAATAAGATAGCGTCTTATACGACCGGAGCGGCTATACGTAATTTTCTGGAAACAAAGAAAGGAAGTAATATCGCCAAAGTTTATAAAGAATTGGTTTATCATTATGGTGGATCTACGATACCTTGGAAACTTGCAGAAAGAGCTATCCCGATGTGGGGAAGCAGCAATTTGACAGCTGTACCCGGTACGGGAGTGGACTTGGCTTGCAACCTTTATCGTGCTGTAGCAAAGGTGGGCATTTGGGTGAATATGCAGGATGGATATCAAGGATTCACTATCACAAAGATAATAGTGAACAATGCCAACGACAAAGGCTATTGTGTTTCAACGGAAACTCCAAATCCGGTGGAAACGGTTCAATATATATATCCTTCTATTCCTGCCGGAGCACAGAATCAGACTATTACTTATGACGGCTTGCAGGTGACGACAGCATATGAAAATGAAATTTATCTGCCGGAAAAGGTGAATACTACAGGTGGGAATGAAATTTCATTGACGGTTCATTATACCTATCATAACAAAGCCAAAGTGGGAACTATTAAATTCCGGACGAATGGAGATGGAGATATATTTGATGTAATCCGTAACCATTCATACCTGTTCAATATTAAACTGAGTACGATCGAGATAGATGCAGAACTTCAATATCAAGTAATGGATTGGACAGAGGTTGATAATGGCGAATTGGATTTTGGTGACGGTGATGTAAGAAAATAATCTGTGGAGGATACTATATATGAAAAATAAACTGAAATATATGGCGCTTTGCCTTTCGTTACTGATAGGCGTGGGGGCTTGCTCGGAAGAGGAAATAGCTTACTCTGCCGGTGAAGAGAATAAAGAGGTGATTTTGCAGTTGAATTGTCAGTTGCAGACCAATCAGGAAGTGATTGTTTCGCGCGCCAGTACTGCTGAAAACAGGTTGAATGATTTACACTTTTATGTGTTTAATGCGGCAGGAGAACTGACAGGATATAAAAAGCTGGTGGCTACAGAGTCGAGTCCTATACCGACTCCCGGACCGGAAACCGTTACTGTAAAGGCAATAACCGGTGAAGCGTATATCTATGCTCTTGCCAACTTGAACAGTACAATTTATTACTTGGATGACGCAGACAAAAATAAATTGACGGGAATTGATGAAGCGGATGTGGCAGGTTCCTCATTGACAAGAGACGAGTTCCTTGCAATAGACTTTAAACGCCAGTATGGTAATGCCAGCCACATTATTTCCCCTAATCCTACCGACGGACAGTTCATGATGTCCGGTTATCTGAATGGGGGCAAGGCTGTTACAATTACTGCCGGAACCAATGGAGCCGGTGTTATAAGCGAAAGCAACGTTATAAGACTGTACAGAATATTGGCGAAGAATACATTTACCATCGAGGCCGGTAACGGAGTAACTTTCACTCCCAGTACGTATGAATTGCATAATGTGGCTGTCGGTGGAAAGTTGGTGAATGGTACAGCTGACGCTACTACCGCAGATGTCGAGTCATCTTATTCTGGTATGGCCGGGGAAACGTTAACTTTTTATCTTCCCGAGAATATCCGTTCCTATCGGGGAGGTGAGATAAAGATGTGGAAGGATCGTGAAACGAATACCTATACGGATGACGTGAAATCGTTCGATAATGCACCGGATAATTCTTCCTATATCGTGATTCGTGGAAATTATAAGAAAGGCACCACTATCGGGAGGTTTCGTATGCTATCCATTTTGGCAACTTCAGTAATACCGGAAGTCTTGAAGACTTCAATATACGCCGGAATTACTCTTATAAATATAAGGTGAAAGTAAACGGTGTCGAGGATATCAAAGTGGAAGCGGAAGTCGAGGGAGACAACCCCTATGTGGAAGGATTGGTGATTGACAGTGAAGGAGGAGAGTCTTTTGATTTGGACGCTCATTATGAGGCCAGAGTGCTGACATTCTCTCGGGAAAATATAAAGACGCTGAAAGAGGCGGGAAAAGGATATATAGTAAGAATCTCAACACCTTTCGGTTATACGGAGAATTTGTATGTTACCGATGGGGGAATCTTTAATGCCGAAGGTGATGTACAATTGGCTACGTTTGATGGAGGAACAATCCGTCCGATAAGCGGGCAGAGCCTTTTTAATGGAGAGGATGATTATGGATGGCTGCGTTTTGTACGCAATGTTTCTAAAAACAGAATTTCAGGACAGAGTCTAACCACCGTTGCCAAATATCCGGGTGACAATAATGAGTATGCAAATAAATATGGCGCATCTTGGGTTAATGTGTTCTTTATGTTGAAGGCATTATACGAAAATGCGGATAGCAATCAAGATGAAGTATTCTCAAATGATGGATACGCTTATTACACCTGTTTCGTGGACGAAAACTATTATAAAGGGAAATCATGGACTGTCTATTCCAATTGTGCGCCTCGTACCATACTTATTGCCAATCAGTTGTCGGTGAGCACGGACAGGAAGAGTCTTTATGCAAAAGTGCGTTACAGTCTTTCTCAGCGTTCCATTACTACGTTCTATCATTTCGGTTTCAATGGTTATCCTTATGGAACGGAGAATATAACCGAGGAAGAATTGTCTACTGCTTATTATTTGAATAAGAATAATTTGGGTGAGCACAAGAATCCTAATGCTTGGAATGCCCGTAACAGTGCCGTACAAAGCAACAAGGAAAAATCATGGTATCCGGACACTAATATGATTGTACCGGCAGACGGGAGGCAACCCATGTACCAACAGGCGGTACGGGCATGTATGAGCCGTAACCGGGATTTGAATGGAAACGGCACGATTGAAGCTAATGAGGTAAAATGGTATATGGCCTCTGTTGATCAGTATCGCGGATTGTGGTATGGCGAGGGTGCATTGAATAGCGTTGACCCGGACGCCCGCTTGTTTAGGGCTAAAATGAGCACGCTCAATGATAATGACAAAGAGAATGCTAAATATCACTATTTCACGGCTTCTACCGGTACCAATAGCATTTTTTGGGCTGAAGAAGGGTTGTCCACAAGTAATAAAGAGGTTAATACCGGTTGGCAACATGCGAATTTGGTTCGCTGTGTGCGTACGTTGGCATCAGACGACGGACTGTACGAAGCGAATAAATTCTATCAGTATAGTGACAATATATTTACATTGACAGGTTTGACTGCAACCAAAGGGACTACAGAAACTATAGATATCCATTTGGAGCGTGATGAAATCAATGGATTGTCTTCACGGATACAAGTGTCTAAAGACTATCTAAAACAAAAGATGGTGGATGGTGGATGGAATAATAATTATTATACGATTAAGAATAAGAAAAGACCGGAATATGATCCTTGTAAATACTATTATGAGGATAGCGGAAAAACTGATAAAGGAATTTGGCGAATGCTAATCAGAAAGAACTGGGTCTGATGAGCGCAAACAATCTGTTGAGTGGTTATGTTACCTGCCGCACGGACTATTCAGGAAGTAAAGCAAATGGTGCTTATAGGTCTTCTTATGGTTTTTGGTTCCAAGGAACCAATGTAACTGTCCATGCTACTGATGCTGATCTAAAAGTTCGTTGTGTAAAAGATGTTAAATAGTATGAACAACCTACTGGAAATAATGGACAAAGAATCATGTAGTAAATCGGAAGTTTATCTGTATGAAGAGGAAGGGCGCTGGTATGCTTACCATCGTTCCGCCAAATCCTTAAGCAAACTTAGTGAGGCGGCCTTGAAACTGAAAGAGGCATGTTTTTTCTACGGTGTTATGTTAGACAAGGTAGAAGTAGACCTGAACAAACTGCTGAACGGTCCGTGGTTTGTTGCCCTGTGTTCAGACACTGAGATGATATTGATTAAAAACGATTACCACCAACTCCTATGTGAGAGGTAGTGACCATATTAGAAAGGGAGCTGAGCAATTCCGACTTGATATATATCTATTGGGAACAGGATGGAAAGTGGTATGCCTATGAACAGTCTGCTTTCTACCTGAGCCAGATGATGCTGGGAGTGTCCTTAGGGCGTTATGTCATGGAGGATACTTTGTGGCTGGCAAAAGCAGAAGTGGATGTAAGCCGGATTTCGCACGAAAATATTATCAGCTACAGCAAAACGGAATATGTATTACATTATACCCCTCACAATGGATTTCATGAGTGGCTGGCTGAGATAAAGTAATTTCGAAGTAATTTGGCTTTTCAGAGAATTCCTTCTACTTTTGTAAAAGGTGCAATGCCTAATTAAAAGCGTATGAGAAAAACTGATATATGGATCGGAGTCTTGTGCTGTTTTTTGTTTATCGCTTGTGATGGCAAAAAACAAAAATCTCTATCTGTGAATGATGATAATAAATCGTTGACTTTCACTTTGCCGGAGGTCCCTATTATGTTGCAATCCCCGGAAGACCGGCTGAACTTTATGGTACAGCATTACTGGGATCATTTTAATTTTAAGGATACCGCCTATATTCATGTACCGGATATCACAGAACAAGCTTTGGTAGATTACATGGACTTATTGAACCGTGTGCCATCTTCCCTGTCGGACAGTTGTTTAATCCGGATTATGCAGCAGGCTTCGCAGGAGAAAAAAATGTTTGGTTATTTTGTGGAAATTTTCCGCAGATACTTGTTTGATCCGAATTCTCCCCTTCGGAATGAGGAGCTTTATGAGCCTGTCTGCCGTTTCCTGTCTGCTTCTTCGCTGACCGATGAGGCTGCTCGGAGCCGTGCCCAACATGATTTGAAATTGATTGGTATGAACAAGGTGGGCAGTATTGCCGCTGATTTTATTTATACCTTGCCTTCGGGAATGCAGAAACGTATGCGTGATATCTGCACTCCTTACACTTTATTGTTATTCTATAATCCGGATTGTCATGGTTGTGCCGAAACACTGGCGACAATGAAGACCTCTGCTGTATTGAACAGTCCCCACATCATGAAACAAGTGAAAATTCTTGCTTTCTATCCCGATGAAGACCGTGAAGTATGGACGAAACACCAGAATGAAATTCCTGATGGATGGATCAACAGCTATGATAAAGAATTGACGGTACTGACCGAAGAATGCTATGATTTGAAAGCGATGCCTGCTCTTTATCTGTTGGATAAGGACAAAAAGGTGTTGCTGAAAGATGCGACAGTAAAAGAGATAGAAGATTATTTAAAAAATAAATCGCTCTAATTCATTGTGATATAAAAGATAATGTCTATCTTTGCACCCGCTAAATGAAAATTTTATATATCAAAAAATCTAAGAATTATGTATTTAGATGCAGCTAAAAAACAAGAAATCTTTGAAAAGTACGGAAAGTCTAACACTGATACTGGCTCAGCTGAAGCGCAGATAGCTTTGTTTTCATACCGTATTTCTCACCTGACTGAGCACCTGAAGCTCAACAGAAAAGATTATAGCACTGAAAGAGCTTTGACAACTTTGGTAGGTAAACGCCGTGCGTTGTTGAACTACCTGAAGAATCGTGATATCGAAAGATATCGTGCTATTGTTAAAGCATTAGGATTACGTAAGTAATTCAATCTCTATTGAAAAGGACTTAAAGAAAAGCCGCTTTCTTTTCAGAGAGCGGCTTTTCTATTTTCTGTTATTACGTTTCTACTGTTCTGTTGTAGAGAATTACTCTTTAGTAGGATAATACAGATTATCTTTTGTCATGTGTTCCAATACTTCATGCAGATATTTGGCCGACTCCCATTTGGCCATAGGCAGGTCATGAAGCAAGTAGTTACCGCAATCTTTAGGGGCGGCTCCCGGAACTTCGCCTTCAAAATTGGCTATAAAGCGGAACGTTTCCTGCATCAGTTCTACAATATCTTCTGATTTTAAATCGCCTTTCATCAACAGGTAGTTGCCAGTGAGGCATCCCATCGGTCCCCAGTAGACAATTTTGTCAGACCATATAGGGTGGTTACGTAGGTAGGTGGCAGCTAGATGCTCTATAGTATGCAAGGCTCCTTGTCCCAAAGCAGGTTCCCGGTTAGGTTCTTTCATGCGGATGTCAAAGGTGGTGACCGTTTCACTGCCCATTTCGTCTTTTCTGGATACATAGATACCGCGAAGCAAGCGGATATGATCAATGGTAAAACTGGGTATTGTTTTCATATTATTCGTTTTTATAAATTAGCTGGTAATGAGGAAAGGAAGGTATGAGTGACCTCGAAGGAACGGTCGGCTATAGTCTCCCAAAAATTTGTGTATTGTTCCCAATGGTTGTCGGCTCCCGGCGTATCGCTGATGATACGGAAACTGATGAACGGTACCTTATATATATAACAGATTTGGGCGATGGCTCCCGATTCCATATCTACTGCCAGCCTTCGTGGAACTTTTCTTTAATGTCGTTAAGTTCGGAACGGTCGGTGATAAATTTGTCTCCACTGCATATCAGGCCTCCATGAATGGCGGTCGGAGTATCCAGTGACATGGCGCAATCAAACAATGTAGCATTACCTTCGAATCGGGCGGGAAGTCCTTGTATCTGTCCATACACATTGCCTTCTCCACACCATACATCATGATATACAATTTGTCGGCTCACCACAACATCCATTATTTTCAGGCAGCTGTCTATACCTCCTGCTACACCGGTGCTGATGACACAGTCGGGCTGGAAGGTACGGATCAGTTCTACAGTACCGGCAGCAGCGTTCACTTTACCTATTCCGCATTTCATCAGGATAATGGTATTATTTCTAATGCTGCCTTCAGTATATTGGAAAGGACCTTCGGTGTATTCTTTCTTGTTTTCGAGCAGTTGCGTTACTTGTTTCTGCTCGGAACTCATGGCTGTTATAATTCCTATTTTCATAATTCAACTTTATTTATGGCTGCAAATGTACGCATTTTATCAGAGTATATCGTATCTTTGCAACGTTAATAAACAGATATACTTATGAACTTATTTAAAAGAATACTACCTGATATAGTAGTGATTATCCTCTTTGCTGTCATCTCATTCGTCTATTTTTTCCCGGCAGTGCAGAAGGGCGTATCCTTTCACAACATGACTCTGTGGCGGGCATTGGTGCTGGTGAAGAAGCGAAAGAATATCTGGAACGTACGGGAGAGCGTACGCGCTGGACTAATTCGATTTTGGTGGTATGCCTACTTATCAGATGGCACCCAGTTATGATTCTACGGATACCCTGAAGGGAGTGGAGAAGTTGTATCATTTGTATCTCCCGAATTATGTGTGGTATGTATTTGTCATGCTGTTGGGCTTTTATATATTATTGCGTGCATTCGATTTCTCGGTCTGGCTGGCTTCATTGGGGGCTGTGTTGTGGGCGTTTTCTTCTTATTTTTTCATCATTATAGCTGCCGGACACATCTGGAAATTTGTAACCTTGGCCTATATTCCACCCACTATAGCCGGTATGGTATTGGCTTATAGAGGAAAATACTTGTCAGGCGGTTTGCTGACAGCGGTTTTTGTTGCTTTGCAGATAGTGTCGAACCATGTGCAGATGAGTTATTATTTTCTATTTGTCATGCTCTTTATGGCGGTTGCGTTTGGAGTGGATGCTTGGCAGAAGAAGGAAATGCCGCAATTTCTGAAAGCAACTGGGGTGTTGTTGATGGCCGGTATTTTGGGAGTTTGCATAAATCTATCCAACTTATATCATACGTATGAGTATAGTAAGGAAACGATGCGTGGAAAGAGTGAGCTGGTGAAACCGGATAGTCATAATCAGACTAAAAGTGGTCTGGAACGAGATTATATCACTCAGTGGAGTTACGGTATCGGTGAGACTTTCTCTTTGCTTGTTCCTAATGTGAAAGGTGGCGCTTCCGTACCTTTAGCAGCTAACGAAAAGGCGATGGAAAAGGCGAATCCTATGTATAATAGCATCTATAGCCAGATAGGCCAGTATTGGGGCGAGCAACCCGGTACATCCGGTCCTGTATACGTGGGGGCGTTTGTAATGTTTCTGTTTATTCTTGGACTGTTTATAGTGAAAGGTCCTATGAAATGGGCGCTTTTGAGTGCTACTGTTTTGTCTGTCCTGCTGTCATGGGGAAAGAATTTTATGGGATTCACTGATTTCTTTTTGGATTATATCCCGATGTACGATAAATTCCGTGCGGTTTCTTCCATTTTGGTCATTGCTGAGTTTACCATACCTCTGTTGGCTGTCCTTGCTTTAAAGGAGGTAATGGCACGTCCTCAGTTGGTTAAGGAACGGGCCCGGTCGTTTTATATCAGTCTGGGATTGACAGGTGGTATCGCTTTATTGTTTGCATTGGCTCCCGGTTTCTTTTTCCCGTCGTATGTTTCAAGCATGGAAATGCAGGCATTGCAGGGTATTCCGGCAGATCAGCTGGCTCCGTTACTTGCTAATCTAGAAGAAATCCGTCGGAGTGTCTTTACTTCGGATGCATGGCGCAGCTTCTTTATTATTATGATAGGTACGGCAGTTCTTTGGTTATATGGCATGGGCAAGCTGAAAGCGAAGGTGACGATTCTGGCATTGGCTGTCCTCTGTCTGGCAGATATGTGGAGTGTGAACAAACGTTATTTGTATGATGACCAGTTTGTGGAAAAGGTACAACAGGATAATTCCTTTAAACCGACCGAAACGGATAAGACGATATTGGCCGATAAAACGTTGGATTTCCGGGTACTGAACCTAGCCGGCAATACGTTTAATGAAAATACGACTTCTTATTGGCATAAGAGCATCGGTGGATATCATGCCGCCAAACTGCGCCGCTATCAGGAAATGATAGAGGAGCATATCAGTACCGAGATGAATGGCGTGTTCAAGGCTGTTTCGGAGGCGGGAGGTGATATGCAGAAGGTGGCTCCGTCCGGATTTCCTGTGTTGAATATGCTGAATACCCGTTACTTTATTTTTCCGCTGCAAGGTGGAAAGACCGTCCCAATACGGAATCCTCATACGCTGGGCAATGCTTGGTTTGTAAACGAGGTGCAGTATGTGACAATGCCAATGAAGAGATAGACGCTTTGCATCGGATAGACCCGGCAAAAACGGCTGTCGTAGATAAAAAATTCAGTGCGGAGGTAAAATCGGCAGCTGAAACAGATACACTGAGTACAATCAAACTGACTGCGTACGAACCTAATGACTTGAAATATGAGGTTAATTCCAAAACTGGAGGAACAGTGGTTTTCTCGGAAATTTACTATCCCGGTTGGCAGGCATATATTGATGGTGTGGAAGCGCCGCACGGAAGAGCGGATTATATTCTTCGGGCAATGAATGTGCGGCCGGAAAGCATGTAGTGGAATTTAAGTTCGACCCGAAATCGCTGCATGTTACGGAAACGGTGGCTTTTGTGGCATTGGGTGTATTGGCCTGTGTGTTGGTCTTGTTCTTGTTCTTGCAGGTCAGAAAGGCCCGTAGGAAAATTGATTGAGTCCCGTTATTAGTCAGACTTCCGGATTATTTGTAGAGCAGGCGCAGAACGAACCATAAGTGGTGTGTCACTGTGCTTGCCCATCCATAGTGACGGCTCATAATACGGAAGCGTTCTTTCAAGGAGGCTTTATGGTTACGGGTGGTCATTCCTTCATTCAGGTAATCAATAAGAGTAAGATGGGTATTATGGAGTACATCCGCTTTCTTCATGATACGGATACACCAGTCAAAATCTGCCGAGAACCGATATTGCAGGTCGTATGGCTCTACCAGATCACGGCGGGCGAAAAAGGCTTGATGGCAAACCAACATTCCTTGCTTGAAGCTTTTCCAGGTAAGCGTTGCGGGTGCAGACAGGCGGCGCATGTATAAAAAATGCCCTTGACTGTCCACTATTTCTGTTTCTCCATATAGCACTCCCGGCAGCTGTTCCATTGATGGAATGTACCATTTGCAGCAAAGTATCATCCTCGTGCAGGCCATCACCGGCATTCAAGAAACAAAGATAATCTCCGGTTGCCAATTTTATTCCTTTGTTCATGGCATCGTATAAACCTTGGTCGGGCTCACTGATAACAGTGGTGATATGTTCCTGGTATTTGTGAATGATATCCAGTGTTTCATCTGTTGATCCCCCGTCCACAATAATATACTCCAGATTCTTATAAGTTTGTGTAACAATACTTTGTATAGTATCCTCCAACACTTTTGCTGCATTGTAGGTGACGGTAATAATAGAAAACTTGGGATGAGGATGATGGTTATGCATGATTCCCTGTAATCTTGTTATAGATTTCAACATATTTCTTGGCAATGGTACTTTCCGAATAACTGGATACTGCCTTACGGCAGGCTTCCTCACTCAGACTTTCATATTCTCCTTCGGTCAATGCCCAGTGAATGCCGTTTGCCAGATCCTTGGAAGACTGATATTCGGCAACATAACCGTTGTGCAGGTGGTCAATCATTTGTGGAATACCTCCTACATTGAACCTATACACGGAATACCACAGGCCATTGCTTCTACGATGGTATTGGGTAGATTGTCTTGTAAAGAAGGTGTGACGTATAAGTCGACTGCATTGTAGATATCTACCAGTTCCTTCTCGTTGCTGACATAATTCATCGGATAGATAGGGAAGGGAAACAGGGAAGTGTATTGTTCGGCTTGGTTACCAAAAACCACTACACCTAATTCTTTACTAAAATCAGGATATGAGGAAGCAATTTGTTTGCAAGCTGATACCAGATAGTCTATTCCTTTTCTCTTGTCTGTAATTTTTACGGAGCCGAAAAGCAATAACTTCTTGTCTTGCGGAAGATGGCATTTTTCTCTGGCCTGTTTTTTATCACGAGGTTTGAACAGGTTGGTGTTGATTGCATTGGGAATATTGGTAATGGTCTGACCTTTAATCAGATCACTTTTCTTAGCCAATGATTCTAACCAGCGGCTACAAGCTACAAAGGTGATTTGTGCTCCTTCAAACAGTTTTTTCTTTTTCTGGAAAGTACGGTAGGCTATGTCTTTTCTGCTTCCTTTGTAAGTTGCGGACAGTTGTGGCATTGTGTGGCATATTTATCGCAATCTCCTGCATAATGGCAGATACCGGTAAAAGGCCACATATCATGCATTGTCCAAACGATGGGTTTGCCGGATTGGATGATACGCCGGATATCTGTCAGTGACAACATACCTTGGTTAATCCAGTGCAGATGAATGACGTCGGCCTGGGTAAATTCGGGCAATACTGTGATATTGGTGCCGGTATTGGCTATGTCAACGGCAAACAAGTTATGTTTCTTGAAGTGGTTGGCTTGCCAGATAACGACACGTTCCCAGATGAATTGCCATACTTTCCACCATGATTTCTTTAGTTCAACGACACTTATCTGGTCGGTCTGCTTGTCACGTACAAGCATTTTTGCCTTTATTCCGTTGTTTTTTAAAGCCTCCATGAGGCGGTTGGCTGCAATGGCGGCTCCACCTATTCGCTCAGACGTATTGATGATAAGTACTCTCATGTGCATAAAAGTTTATGCAAATGTACGTTTTTTAGAGGACATCTTAGATATTTCCAGTAAGCTTTCTGCTATTTCATGGGAAAAGATTTCCAAATTGAAACGTTTTTCTGCCAACTTTCGGGCGTTGGCGCCCATCTTTTGGGCTTCTTCGGGATGGTCGGCTATGCGATGAATGGCGTTGATCCAGCCTTCCACGTCATTATAGGCTACGGTAATTCCTATTTCTTCTTTGTCTATATCCATTTCAAAATTGGGATTACGTGAGCAAATGACAGGGATGCCTAATGCAAAGGCTTCTACCAATGTGGTAAGGCCTACGGTATAAGGAAAATCCATACAGCAGATGACAACACAGCTTTTTCGTGCCACTTTCTGTGCCAATAAGTATGGGATGACACCGTCCGTATAGTGTACTTGTACAGAATCGGGTAGACAAAAGCTTTCAATAATCTGTTGGTAGTTTACACTTCCATTGGTGGGGGCGATGTACAAGTCCAGTTGTTGTTCGGTGGCGCAGAAAGCTTGCAGCATAGTGTTTACATCCCGGTTTTCTTTCCCGGTGGAGATAAAGCCTTCTGGTTTCCGATCTGGCATTACTTGTAGAATATGGTCATAGAAAGCGAGATCCGGTCCCCAATGGATAAGCTGAAGCTTTTCTTCGGGAGCTTTCCCGGTCGCTAATGAGTCTTTAATCAATTTTTTACTGAATAGGAACATATGGTCAATGCCTTTATAAAAGAAACGTGAGATATGTTCTCTTATTTTTCCGGATGAAGTTTTTAAGGCAGTGTGATGCCAAATGACGATGGGTTTGCGGTAGAATCCTAATGCTCTGAGCAGGATAATTAGCTCCAGTCCACGGAAAGATGTACCGTAGAGTACTTCGTATGGCTCTTTGCAGCACAGAATCTCTTTAGTGGCATAGAGCATCAGTCTTAGACGGCCGGGGAAAGCTTTGTATTTATGCATTACCGACCGGATGCCATATTTTTCCAGCAAAGGAAGTCCGTAGAGAATGTGTCCCGGAAACTTATAATCTTTCCATTCCTCGTAACTTTCACGGGTTAACCGGGTGTGATAAAAATAAATAGTGAGTGGTTTTACCGGTGTTGGTCTCTTTTCAGCCATTTGTTAATTCTGTTTTTTATTGCTTTAGTAATGATGGAAAAAATTGCCGTATCGCAGGTTCAGAAATAATTCTTCGAAAGAACGTCCTATCTTAATCCAGGGATGTCCCCACCCCATGATGCGGTAGACGGCTTTTTTATAAGCTACATTCTCAATGACATAACGGGGATGCTTGAGAGGAAATTCTACTTCATACCGTTTCATGGTGAAGATGCGGCGGTATCCTTTGGGCAGTGTATGGACAGAACCGGCAAAATGGGTGGAATCTGCTGTGACTCCCAAATTGTTAATCATGTTGCGGGTAGGTACGATAGCCAGTCCCGAGTTGAAAAGCATGGAAGCGTGGAAGATGGTTTCATAATAGGCTTTGTTGTTTTCTTTATGGCGATGGCACATGTAGATAAAGTCTTTGCGGAATTTCCGTTCTTTAATGAGCTGCTCCAGTTGTTGCATATTGAACTTATCCTCTAGAAAAGTATAATGCTCGTCCCATTGGTCGATGACCCTTTTCCAACTGGCCCATCCCCAAATCGAGAAGGTGGAGGCAAAGAAATAATCGTATGGTACATCCGGAGTAATCTCTTCGTTATTGAAACCTGCAATCATGGTGATACGGGTGTCTTGCTCGTATTTGTCTAACATTTCTTTACAGAATGTGAAAAAAGAAACGGAAGGCACATCGTCATCTTCCAATACGATACATTTGTCAACCATAGAAAAAGCCCATTTTTGTGAGATGTATTCCGATGGGTCGCAACCATAGTTCTTCTCCTGATACATGCGATGGACTTTGCAATCCCAGTCTATCTGATCTGTCACTTCACGACATGCTTTTATACCGGGCAGGTCGTGTTCGCCACGTGGTCCGTCCTGATAGAGGAAAAGCTTGGAGGGACGGGCATTCCTGACTTGTTCAAACACTTGTGACAGTTGTTGCGGGCGGTTGAAGAACAAAATGAGTACGGGTACATCTACAAGGAACGGTTTCATGGTTTCTTTATCAATTCGGGGTGAATATAAATGGCATGGATTTTCTGTTTGTCTTTGGGAGGAATGTCCATGTAATTCTTATATAAATCTTTCAGGTAAGCATCTGGGTTGGCAGGTGCCTTGAATGGTTTCCCTTCAAAAATTATTTCTGATATGGGAAATACAGAGTCTTTGCGGTGCATGATACCGTATCCATTGTTTATCAGGACATTGGAAAGATAAGTATCTTTTTTGTAGAGCAGACCAAGCAGATTCCATATTCCTTTGAACAGCCAGTATTTTGTGCCGAAGTAAAAGAATTCTGCGAAGGCACGTAGAGAATAATAATGTTGCGTATGCAGAATGGAATAGCTTTTGGAGATTCCTTTGGTTAGCTTCTTTACCCATGATTTGGGTATGCTGGGGTAATCAATAAATGGGAATATATCTACAAAAAGCCCCTTTTGATAATCCGCATTAAAATTATCGCCGAATTCTACATACAGAGAGTTCAAGTCCCTCACTTTTATAATCGGTTCCTTGCTTGAAGGATCACTTTGTGGGGTTTGGAGGAATAACCCTTCGGATAGTTCGTCAGGAGCTACTTCTATGAATTTTTGCATATCGGCCAATGGCATTCCTATATCTATATCATCATCCCAAGGATGAATCCTCCGTGGCGCACGCTCCCAATAATGTACCTCCGTCCAGCCAGTAGGTCAGGTGGTGCTTTTGGCAAATACGGTCCATTTCTTCTAATATGGAGAGTTGCTTCAGTTGGCAGGCTCGCAGGTTATTGGCTACATAGGTAGATAGAAATTCATTTTTCATACTTTATTTCTTTTTACATCAATTACTTGTCCTGTAAATTCGGAAACCAATGACTGTATGGTGGCAATTGCGACCTTTTCTGCTGATAATAGGGTGTTCTCAGGTTCTGTTCCGAAGTTTTTTACGCGCATGGGAGTTTTGGTACGTTCGGGGTTGATGCAATTAACAGCAATGCCAAACGGTTCCCATTCTTGTGCGATAGCTTGTACAAAGTTTACAATGGCCGCTTTCGTAGAGGAATAGATGCTGTAGAAAGCTCTGCCGCGAGTATAGGAACTGGAGGTGAAGAAAACTAATTTCCCTTTGCTTTCTTTTAAATAGGCGTACGCTCCATCGCTACGTTGATAGTTCCCATATAGTTGGTGCTCACCGCATTGTATATCGTTTGATAGTCCGAACTCATCAAAGGCTCTTTGTTGAGGACGCCAGCCGTGTTGATGATATAGTCTATTCTGTGGGTTTGTAAGAATACTTTTTTTAGAGCATCGGCCACTTGTTCCTTTTTGCCTACATCCACACCGTTCATGCTTCGGGAAAAACAGAATACTTTTGCTTGTTTCTCCTGTAGCATACGGGCTGTATGTTCTCCTATTCCATAGCTTCCACCGAAGATGACGGCTACTTTGCCTTTCAGTTGGCTTTCATTCAATGGAATTTCATTCAGCTCACTTTTACGTAACTGGAAGAATTTGTCCAATAGGTAGGTATCTTCTTTATAGGTCAGCTTCATGTTGCTTTCCTCGCCTGTAACTACATATACAGGTACATCGGGTAAATATTTTACAACAACCCCACAGTCATCGGTAACTTTGAAATGTTCGTCTTTCAAGGCGATTTCATAAGCGTGGCTGATGGTTTCCAAATGAAAAGCTTGTGGAGTCTGCCCCCGTTTTAGTTTGGACCGGTCGGGAATCTGATGAATGAAATCTCCATCTACTTCGATAATGGTGTCAGTGGCAGGCATGGCGACATCAATAGCTGCATATGTTTCCAATGCTTTGATGACATCATTTAGAATACGTTGGCTGACCAATGGACGTACAGCATCATGGAAAATCAGGTTGACATCGCTGCCTTCGTAAGCTTTGATAGCCGAAAGGCTGGAATGAAATCTTTCCTGACCGCCTTTCAGAATCTTCTTCACTTTTTCCATCCATTCTTGATAATGATGGACTCAAAGTCAGCAATATAAAAAGGATTGGAAACAATGGCAATTTCATCGATGTGCGGATTGCTTTCGAAAGCATCTATTGTATGCTCGACTACCATTTTGCCCGCTACTTTAAAAAATTGCTTGGGAGTGGACAGACCTAAGCGGCTGCCTATACCTCCTGCTAATACGATTGCGATATTTTTTCTCATTTCTTTTGTTTATCGGGGGACTATGCAAAAGTAGTAATTAATTAGCATTTATAAGCGATGTTGTTTATATTTGCCTTAAAATTTAATGAGAATGGGTAAAATTACATTTGTACCGGTAGGAGGACTGGCTAACCGTATGCGTGCGGTGGCTTCGGCCGTGACACTGGCAGCGAAGAGTGATAGTGATTTAAGTATCGTTTGGTTTCAGGATTGGGCGCTAAATGCACCGTTTAGCCAATTGTTCAAACCTGTGGACAGGAAGATTGCCTGTTTGCGGGATGCTTCGCAGTTGGATTATGCATTGTTGGACAGACCTCGTTCCAGGAATTTTCATTTCCCGCTTTTGTTTCAGAAACTGTTTTTCAAGTCTTGCCTGTACGAGCGTTCTATTACTCCTTTATGTAATCGGCATTTTGATTTTGAACGGTGGGTTAAAGAAGGTAGCTGTGTTTATATGGCATCATATACCGCTTTTCAACCTTATGATTATGTATGGATCAGTCGGTTATTTGTTCCGGTAGAAGAGGTTATGGAAGAGGTGGAAAACCGTTGTCGGAATTTTTCGGATACCATGATTGGTATGCATATCCGTCGTACAGATAATCTGGCTTCTATCCGGCAAAGCCCTATCGAGTTATTCTATCAGAAACTGGATGAGGAGATAAAAGAGGACGATAAGGTGGCTATCTATTTGGCTACAGATTCGGAAGAGGTGAAGCGGGAGATGAAAGAGCGTTATGGTGACCGGATATTCTGTTCCGGAAAAAAGGCAGACCGTGGATCTTTGGAGGGAATAAGGGAGGGTATCACGGATATGTACACATTGGCCCGTACACAAAAAATATATGGTTCTTTTCAGAGTTCATTTTCGGATATGGCAGCTCAGATAGGAGGGACTCCATTGGAGATTTTGAAATTATGAGTTGCGGAAATAAATAATTGTTTTAATGATTATCTGTAAACATTTTAATTTTTGCTCCTCTTCTTTCCATTGCATCTGCTAATTTGTTTTCTATTTTTCCTAATAGCAGCCGTCTGCTCCATTCTATAACAAGTGTTGTCAGACAGATAGAAACAAGTGTTCCCATAAAATACAGAACAAGTAGATTGCTGTCTGCATAAGGGGTATACCAGGGTTGTAAACAGTGGATAAGAAGTCCTTGAAGCATATATAAGGCAAAAACGTATCCTGCTAGGTAATTGATGATGCGGGATGAAAAATGCCATCGGGTGAACTGGTAGAAAACCATGATAGAGGCGATGATAATCAGTAGATTATTATCTCGGGCGAATCTCAGTATGATATTTCCACTCATTGCTGTAAGCAGGGAATTCAGTATAAAAATACCGGCAAGGCTCCCTGATAAAATATCCCAGCTATATCGTTTCATGTTTTCCGGAAGACCATAGACCTTCAGATATTGTCCTATGAGATAAGCTAGTGTGACATTGATAATTCCCTTACCTGTGTCATTTTGAATTTCAAAAAACAGGATTGTCGGGGCAAATATAAAAAAGAATCCCCATAGTAACAGTAGTTGTTCATAACTTTTTTGTGAGAGGTTTTGAACCAGTCGGTTTAAATAGGGTGAGAAACAATAAAGCACTACATAGCAGGTCATAAACCAGTATTTTTTGCTAAGTATCGGTATCAATGAGGAGGCTAGTCCTGTCCAGGTATGCGGAGTGTGAAGCCATATTGTTTCGATCAGATAAGAAACGATGGAATAAAACCATACGACAACCAGCATCTTGAAAAATTTATGTGTATTGAAACGGATTCCGAAATAGCCTGAGATCAGAATGAATAAAGTTACTCCTGTGTTTCCCAATGTATTGACAAATAGTATGAATTCTTTGTTCAGCAAATTACTGGTGTGGAAGGTATTCCCTAGAATATGCATGGATACAATCAGTATGATACTGATAATTCGTAAACATTCTAATCCGGAGTGACGTGTAGCAGCCATTATTTCTTGATTATATAGTGTAAACTCTCTTTAAAAGTGACAGAGCCGCTCAACCACAGGATGGCTGTGTAGAGTGTGCCGGCTATGATAATCTTGCTTGCCATTAATAAATACAGATTGGCAAAGCCGATAGTGACATAATAGGTAGCTGCCATTACCGCAGTAGCTATGAAGGCAAACGGAAGGATGTCTTTCAGTGCTGCGAACAAGTTGAGCCGTATTTGTTGCCATACAAAATAGTGCCATACAAACAGCCAGCAGATATTGATGGATACATACACTATAATCATGGTATGTACACCGTATGGATAAAGCAGGAGCATGGTTGTTAACTGGATAATGCCTAAACTGATGGTATTCCACATGTAGATATCCGATTTTCCTTTGCTGATAACTAGGTTGGAATACAAATTGGTTATGGGGATGAATGCGCCACCGATGCAGAGCAACTGTAGGATGGAGGCACTGGGCAACCATTTGTCCGTAATAGTCAGCATAATCAGTTCGGGTGCGATTAATGATAATCCTAACATAGCCGGGAAAGAAATAAAGGCAGTGAAGCGGAGCATCTTCCGGAAAGCGCGTTGTTGGCGTTCCCTTTCATCCGATAAACTGGAAAGTACAGGTTGGGCCACACTGTTGACTGTTCCTGAAATTAATGAATGTCCCATATAATTCCATTTATTAGCTTGAGTAAAATAGCCTACTTCTTGTCCCGAATAGAATTTACCAAGAATAACGGTAAAGATATTATTATTGATGTGGTTGAATATATTGGTTACTACTAATTTGCTGCTGAAAGAAAGCATCCCTTTTAAAGGCTTGAAATCGAAAGTAAGTGTAGGTCGCCAGGGTGAGAAGCACCAATAACAGATATTAATAGTTCCTACATAAACAATGCTTTGTGTGGCTATGCCCCAATAGGCAAATCCCAAGCAGGCCATAGTTATACCGATAGTTCCTGAGGCAGTTAATCCGATAGTGACCGCCATTGCCTTTTGCTTGACCATTAAGTTGCGGAACAGGTAAGCACTGTGGGCAATACCCAAACTGGCTACAAAGAAACCGAGGAAAGTGTATCGTGCCAAAGCTGTCAGTTCGGGAGTATGATAGAATTCGGCAATGAGTGGGGCGCAAAGGAACAAAATGAGGTAGAGACAGGCACTTAGTCCGGTACTGAACCAGAATACGGCATTATAGTCTTTGTGGGAGATCTCCCGTTTGTTAGCTAGGGCTGCCGTGAACCCACTTTCCTGTAAGGAACCTGCAATAAGAGAGAAGATGGATAGCATTCCCACCATGCCATAATCTTCGGCATTCAGAATGCGTGATAGGAATATCCCGAAAAAAAGATTCAGCAGCTGCTGTACTCCGTTGCTTAGTCCACCCCAGAAGAGGCCTTTTGCTGTTTTTTCTTTCAAGGATTGTTCTGCCATTTTTATAGATAGATTATAAAATAGTCAGGCTGAAAGCAGACGTTTCAGTTGCTTTCAGCCTTTTCTGTATTTGGGTGTATATTATTTCACTTCACTGCCCGGCTTTACCTCTCTTAATAATGAGGTCACTGCTAAGGTGCCGTCAAAGTTTTCAGCACTTAGAATCATGCCTTCGCTCACCAGTCCATTCTTGAATTGGCGCGGAGCAAGGTTGGCAATGAATAAAACTTGTTTGCCTATCAGTTCTTCCGGTTTATAATGTTGCGCGATACCGCTGACGATGGTACGGTTCTCCAGTCCGTCAGCAATCTTGAATTTCAGCAGTTTTTTCATTTTAGGCACTACTTCACATTCTAATACGGTACCTACACGGATATCTAACTTTTCAAATTCTTCGAAAGCAATTATCGGTTTTATCGGGTTAGCTTTATAGCTGGCAGCCTCGTTTGCTTTTTTGGTAGCCAACAGTTTGTCTACTTGTGCTTGAATGGTTTCATCTTCGATCTTTTCGAACAACAGTTCTGCTTTATTCAATTGATGCCCTTCTGCCAGCAGATCGGTACGTCCCAGTTGGTCCCATTCAAATGTTTCCATATTCAGCATTTGGCGGAGCTTTTCGCTGCTGAAAGGCAGGAAGGGTTCGAAAGCAATTGCCAGATTGGCAACTAGTTGCAATGCTATGTTAAGAATGGTGGCTACACGGTCCATATCAGTCTTTGCCAGTTTCCAGGGTTCTGTATCAGCTAAGTATTTATTACCGATACGTGCCAGGTTCATTGCCTCTTTTTGTGCATCGCGGAATTTGAATACATCCAATAGTTTTTCTACTTCTGCCTTTACGTCTGCAAATTCTTTTAATGTTTCTTTATCGTAATCGGTCAATTCACCGCAAACTGGAACTTTCCCATCGAAATATTTATGAGTCAGCACTAAAGCACGGTTTACAAAGTTACCATAAACAGCTACCAACTCATTGTTGTTACGTGCTTGAAAATCTTTCCAGGTAAAATCGTTGTCTTTTGTCTCGGGGGCATTGGCTGTCAATACATAGCGCAATACATCCTGTTTGCCGGGGAAGTCCTGCAAATATTCATGCAACCATACTGCCCAGTTGCGTGAAGTGGAAATCTTGTCACCTTCCAGGTTCAGGAATTCATTGCTAGGTACGTTATCCGGTAAGATATAGCTTCCTTCTGCTTTCAGCATAGCAGGGAAAACAATGCAGTGGAATACAATATTGTCTTTTCCGATGAAGTGAATCAAACGGGTTTCTGGATCTTTCCACCAAGTTTCCCAACTGTCGGGAAGTAATTCTTTTGTATTTGAAATATAGCCGATGGGGGCATCAAACCATACGTAAAGTACTTTTCCTTCAGCACCTTCTACAGGAACAGGGATTCCCCAATCCAAGTCACGGCTTACCGCACGAGGTTGCAAGCCATATCCAACCAGCTTTTACATTGTCCGTATACATTAGGGCGCCATTCTTTATGATTCTCAAGAATCCATTCACGCAGCCATCCTTCGTGTTTGTCCAATGGCAGATACCAGTGTTTAGTTTCACGCATCACAGGTTGGCTGCCACTGATAGCACTTTTCGGATTGATCAGGTCGGTTGGAGAAAGAGATGTTCCGCACTTCTCGCATTGGTCACCGTAGGCTCCTTCTGCATGGCAGTGAGGACATTCACCGATAATATAACGGTCGGCCAGGAACTGATGGGCTTCTTCGTCATAATATTGCATGGAGGTCTTTTCAATGAACTCACTTTTATCATACAGGGTTTTGAAGAATTCGGAAGCTAGTTCGTGGTGTGTTTTTGATGTAGTACGAGAGTATATATCGAATGAAATTCCAAATTCTTTGAATGATTCTTTTATCAAGGTATGATAGCGGTCCACCACATCTTGCGGAGTAATACCTTCTTTCTTTGCACGAATGGTGATAGGTACTCCGTGTTCGTCAGAGCCTCCGATGAAAAGAACATCTTCTTTCTTCAGGCGGAGATAGCGCACGTAGATATCAGCAGGAACATATACACCTGCCAGATGACCAATATGTACCGGACCGTTTGCGTAAGGCAAAGCGGATGTGACGGTGGTTCTTTTGAATTTATTTTCCATTGTATGATGTCTTTTTTTGTTATTTCTACCAGTAACGTGCAAAGTTAGTGATTTTTAGTAAGTATATGGAATAATCAGAAATATTTCTCCTTTAAAATTTCTGACAGACCATACTTATTATAAGATATTGTTATTCGGGGGCTTTGCCGGAAGCTGGGAAATTGCAAAAAATGTTATATTGTGATGCAGTGATTTGCACTTCTTTGCATTTAATATAAAAAAGGAAAAACACATGAATATAAATGCCCCTTTGTCTATTCGTCGTCGGATGGGTCTTGAAATATTCCGGCGGTTGGAAAATGAGCGTACGGAAGAGCATCAGTTGAAGCAACTATTTTGGGAATGTACTCTTCGTTGTAATTTGCATTGTCGACATTGTGGCAGTGATTGTAAAAAGATCGCTGGTCATCCTGATATGCCGAAGGAAGATTTTCTTCGGGTGTTGGATAGTGTCTCAGCTCAAAATGATCCGCATAAAATCTTTGTGATTATTACTGGTGGGGAACCTTGATGAGGAAGGATCTGGAAGAGTGTGGGCGTGCTATTTATGAAAGAGGGTTTCCTTGGGGAATGGTAACTAATGGACTATATATGACTCGTGAACGATTGAATGGGCTGTTGGATGCCGGATTGCATACGGCTACGGTCAGTCTTGACGGTTTTGCGACGGATCATAACTGGATGCGGGCAACCCGCAAAGTTTGAACGGGCTGTTGAAGCGATCAAGTTGATGGTACAGGTTCCTGATTTTGTTTTTGATGTGGTTACTTGTGTAAATAAGCATAGTTATATGCGTTTGGAGGAGTTGAAAGACTTCTTGATAAGTTTGGGGGTAAAAGGTTGGCGGCTTTTTACTATATTCCCGGTAGGCGTGCAGCCAAAGATCCTGAACTTCAATTGTCTAATGAGGAGTTCAGAGGAGTAATGGAATTTATTAGGAAGAGCCGTAAGGAAGGACGGATCCATGTAAGTTACGGTTGTGAGGGATTTCTAGGTAATTATGAGGCTGAAGTGCGCGATACTTTCTTCGCTTGCCGGGCGGGAATATCGGTCGGCTCAGTTCTTATTGATGGAGCGATTTCTGCTTGTCCCAGTATTCGTGCCGATTATCACCAGGGAAATATTTATGAGAATGATTTTATGGAAGTATGGAATCATAGATTCAAACCTTACCGTGACCGAGAATGGATGAAAAAAGATGAATGTGCTGATTGTAAATATTTTCGTTTCTGTAAAGGGAATGGCATGCACCTGCGCGATGAAAATGGAGATTTATTGTTCTGTCATTTAAAAAGATTGCAAACACCATAAAAAAGAAAGGAATGAAGAAGATGAAACAGAAGAAAGTATTGGAGCAGAGCTTATGCGGTGTGCTGGCTTTATTGGGTTTTGCTGCTTGTGCTGAAACCTCAGTGGAATATGGAACTCCTACTATGGATTTCTGGGTAAGAGGTAAGGTGATATCTGATGACGGAAAGGCTTTGAAAGACATTCAGGTAATTGTAAAAAATGAGAATGCATATTATAATGATGAAGAAGGGGAGTTGGTCCGGATGAATGATACTATTTATACAGATTCTGGAGGTGAGTTTGTTTCACAGATGATGAGAGACGGATGGGTCGATACGAAGAAATTGATATTTAATGATATAGATGGTGAGGCAAATGGAGGAACTTTTAAATCGGATTCTGTCTGTATGAAGGATATGGAAAGTAAACAAATAAAGAAAGGAGACGGAAACTGGTATTTAGGTACTTATGAATACAACATGGAAATAAAACTTTCTAAAGAAGATAAATAACATAAAAACTGACTTTAAACTATTAGGGATTATGAACATGAAAAAGAAAATGACAGTACATCGGTTATTGTCCGGAGCGTTGGTTTTACTTGGATTCGCTTCTTGCAGTAATGAAGATGAGAATTTGGAGATACGATGTGAATATGGTACTCCTTATAGCAAATTCTTAGTGAAAGGTACAGTGACTTCGGATAAGGATGAGCCTTTGAAAAACATTCAGGTAATCGTAAGGCAAGATTGGAATAATGGCGTTTTCCCTGCCGATACAATTTATACAGATGAAAAAGGAGAATTCAAGACCGAAGACTTGAGTATAGGTGGAATTAATGAACAGAAAGTCTATTTTAATGATATAGACGGCGAAGAAAATGGTGGTGCATTTAAATCAGATTCTGTTTTAATCAAAGATATGAATCAAAAGAAGTTGGAAGAGGGTGGACATTGGTATGTAGGAAAATTTGAGTTCTCTCCTAAAGGTTCGATAAAGCTATCGAAAAAAGAGAAAAATAGGGAAGATTAATGAACTAAACTTTTCTTATTCTGTTTTTGATGAAAACCTTAGATTGAAAGAATCATGAATGCGTGGTATAAATTCATTTTGAATGTACTTTTCTCTAAAAAGAGTGAGAATAAAGATTGGGAAATGACCGATGAAGAAGAGGATATACTTGCAAATTACATTGAACTGGATTCATTGATGCAGGTCATTTATCATGCAAAGGAAACTGAGCCCGGCAGCTAAACTAGCCGGCCCAGTCTTCTCTATCAAGATTTCTATAGCTTATCGCTTCTGCCAGGTGGATGGAAGTAATGTGTTCGCTGTTGTCCAGATCGGCAATGGTACGTGCTACTTTTAGAATACGACCATATGCGCGTGCCGACAGGTTGAGGCGTGTCATGGCAGTTTGTAATAATTTTAGCCCTGCTTCATTGGGTTGAGCATACAGATGGAGTAATCCGGCTTCCATTTGTGCGTTGCAGTAAATACCCGGATGGTTAGCAAAACGTTGAGCTTGTATTTTCCGGGCCTTGATAACCCGTTTGCGTATGCTTGCACTACTTTCTGCATGATGTTGTTCTGCCATTTTCTCGAATGGAACCGGAACTATTTCTATTTGGATATCTATGCGGTCCAGTAAAGGACCGGAGATACGGTTCAGGTACCGTTGCACTTGTCCAGGATTACAGACGCAAGCTCGTGTGGGATGATTATAATATCCGCATGGACAGGGATTCATGCTGGCTACCAGCATGAAACTGGCCGGATAATCTAGACTGTATTTAGCTCGTGAGATGGATATATACCTGTCCTCTAGGGGTTGGCGAAGTACTTCAAGTACACTTCTATTAAATTCCGGCAACTCGTCTAGAAAGAGCAAACCGTTGTGGGCCAGACTGATTTCTCCCGGTTGGGGATTGGTGCCGCCACCTACCATTGCTACTTGCGAGATTGTATGATGGGGACTACGGAAAGGCCGAATAGCAATCAGTGAGCTGTCTTTTCCTAATTTTCCTGCTATTGAATGTATTTTAGTCGTTTCCAGACTTTCACCCAATGACAGGGGAGGGAGAATGCTTGGCATACACTTTGCCATCATGGACTTTCCACTTCCGGGTGAACCGATCATAATCAAGTTGTGTCCTCCAGACGCGGCTACTTCCAATGCGCGTTTTACACTTTCTTGTCCTTTTACATCAGCAAAATCGTATGGAAAGCTACTTTGGTTTTCATAGAATTCTTCCCGTGTATTGACGATGCTAGGCTCCAGATTGCGTTCATTATTGAAAAATTCGATGACCTCTTTGATATTTTCTACGCCATATACTTTCAGATTGTTTACTACAGCAGCTTCTCGCGCATTTTGTTTGGGAAGTATGAATCCTTCAAAACCTTGTTCTCGGGCACTGATAGCTATGGAGAGAGCTCCTTTGACGGGTTGCAGGCTTCCATCTAGCTAAGTTCTCCGATAATAAGATAGCGTGAAAGTTTTTCTTCCGATACGATTTGGGTAGCGGCCAATATTCCGATTGCTAGCGGAAGATCGTATGCAGACCCCTCTTTACGTATGTCAGCAGGGGCCATATTCACTACAATCTGACAAGTAGGGAATTTATATCCGTTTACCTGTAAAGCGGAAATAATACGTTCATGACTTTCTTTCACGGCCGAGTCCGGCAGACCGACAAGGAAGAATTTTATACCTCGTGAACTATTTACTTCAATAGTTACAATGGTAGCGTCGATACCTTGAACGGCTGCTCCATAGACTTTTACCAGCATTCTTTTATTTTTTATTTTGTCTCTTTCGAGTACGTTCTGCCTCTTTGGCGGCTTTTTCTTTCTCTTTATCTTGTTCTATCAGCTGTTTCACTTTGTCTATCAGTTCTTTGCCGCGTATATCTTGCGTGATGACCCGCTTGTCAGGACCTATAAGTATATTGGCAGGAATCCGGGTTATGCCTTGCTGTTTGACAATGGAATTGTCCCAGCCTTTGAAATCGCAAACTTGTTTCCATTGTGTGGTGTCTCTTTGAATGATTTTCTCCATCCATTCCTTTTTGTCCAAGTCAAGGGAGAGGCTGATAATAACAAACTTATTTTTTTTCAATGCCTTTTGTACGGGTACTAAAGAATCTTGTGTGGCAATGCTTTCTTTGTTCCAGCTTGCCCAAAAATCCAAAAGGACATATTTCCCTTTTACGCTGTTCCAGTTGATGGTCTTTCCTTCTCTGTCCGTGCACGAGATGTTGGAAACGTAGCATGATCTGTCAGTTCTTTTTTCTCACTTAATTTATTCTGGAGATCTATAATATAAGGTGTGTCTTTTATGATACCGCTTAATCCTTTTATCAGTTGATCTATGTGGTTATAGTCAGGAAGCGAGTCCTGTACATAATATTTGTCTATCAGATAGATATTGCTATACGAGTGTGGATTGGTTTTAATTAATGAATCCACAGCAGCCATAACGGCAGTCTTGTTATTTCCTAATGTGTTAAGGTACTGGATATGTTTTGCCAGTTGTGCGTTTTCTCCCTTTCCTTTAACCTCTATCTCTCCGACCATTCCGTTTAGGGTGACACTTTCTCCTTTATCAGCATATATCGGCAAGATTTGTTTTTCTCCTAATAGTAATGAAAAGATAGTAAATGTGTCAGGGGTAATAGTGTAAGTGAATTTGCCTTTTGAGAGGAGTATGGTATCTAGCTTGTAATCGGGCTCTTGATAAAATACTAATATAGTGTCTGAAGGGAGTCCTTTAATGCTTCCTTCTAAGGTGAATGTATTTTTCTTGCCGCAGCCGCTTGCCAGCACAACAAGAGTGAAAAGAAAGAATAGTAATTTTTTCATTTCAAGATATTTTTTGCGAAAATACGCATTTTGTGGCTAAAGGCAGGTATAAATGAAGGTTATTTTACATAAAAAAGCCGGAAGCTTCATCACGAAGCCTCCGGTTACAGTAATAATCATCTAAAAACTAGACAAGATGATATCTAGTTATATTATTTGATAGCGTCGGCGTATTTAGCGAACTCGCGATCGTTAGCAGCTTTTTCAGCCATTGAAGGATCTTTTGCGATTGCGCTCTTGATGCTGCTGCTTACCAATGAAGCATTGTTTGTGCGAGCACCAACGATAGCCATCAAGTAGTCAGTCATTGCATCCGGATTCTTGATTGCAGACAAGGTCGCTTTTGCTTTGTTATAGTCTTTAGCCAAAATCTGAGCTTGAGCGGCACTGTTAGTCTTAGCGTCACCGAATGAGTTGACAGCTCTGTCATACTGGCCTTGTTTGATATACAAGTTACCCAAAGCTTCACCGGCAGCATTAGCACCTGTAGCTTTGCCTAAGTAAGTTTCAGCAGCTGCAACATTGCCCTTAACCAATTCGCAAAGACCAAGGTTAGCGTTTACTTCAGGAGCGCTAGCGTTCTTAGAAGCAGCTTGTTTGAAGTAGTTTTCTGCTTTAGCAGCATCACCGGCAGCGAATGCCAATTCACCCAGGTTGTTATAAGCACGGAAATCGTTCGGATAAAGTTGAGTTGTCTTGTTGAAGATAGCTTCTTTGCGGGCGTTGTCGTTAGTCAGTGTAGCAGCGTACAATAATTCTTCTACACTCAATACTTTAGGATCAGAGTTGAATGCTTCGTTGATTTCATCATCGCTACGACCGATGATGTCATAGTTGGCAGTTAAACGGGCACGACGTAACTGAGGCAGGATTTCGTCAGCCAAAGTTTTGTATACAGAAGAAATATTCTTGATTTCAGCTTCTCTTTGTTCAGGATCATTGTACATAGAAAGAACACGCAAGATCAAATCTTTATCCTGCAAGTTTGATTTGGATACCAGTTCTTGGAAACCTTCCCAATCTTGTGCAGTGTATTTTGCATCCAGGTTAGTATCAATCTTGCCTTTCTTCAACTGGCGTTCCATATATTTTTCTGTGTTTGCTTCACGGTTTTCAGCCAAACCGGTGTTCAGTTTCACACCACCATCAGGTGAAGCGTATGCAGAAATTTCAATGTTATTCAGTTTGTAGTTCTTGGTGTCAGCATTAACTTCAGCCACTTTCTTATGGAATTCTTTGATATCGTCAGAATTCAATTCACTGTTGCGCAAGTTAGCTTGCTGGATCAAGAACATGATGTTAGCAGTTTGAGCATCTTTAATGATGCGTTGGAAAGCATCGTTAGCGTATGATGCGTTAGAGCTGGCAACAGTAGGCAGTTCAGAAGTCGCGATAACGCCATCAGCGATTTTCACAGAAGGAATAGTGTATGATTTCTTTCCTTTTGTAATCTTGAAATCAAGATAAAGTTCAGAGTTTGCCATTTCGGGAACATAGTCGAAAGAAGCTTTCATCGTATAGCTACCACCTGCTTTGTAAGCGATAGTCTGATTGTTTCCTTCTACTTTTTCTCCTTGGAATACAGCAGGCTGGCCTTTAGCTTCGCCACCTTTCCATCTCAGAACAGGGGTAACTTCAACAGTTGCGTTCTTCTTGAAATACTTCTCGGGGAATTTACCATTAATTGTCACAGGCACTTTACCACCGATTGCTTCAAGCACTTCAGGGTTAGTTGTGAAATAGTCAGAAGACAATTCTCCCATCTTGCCGCATGATGACAGGGCAAGGACCAATAAAGCCACTAAGGGCAAATACAACTTTTTAATCATAGTTACTTTATTAATTTAACGTTTGTAATGTAAAATTCGCTATAGTACGTTTTTGTGCGTCTCTTTGGGGACAAAGATAGGAAAAACTCTATTATGTGCTAGCTTCTTAGCCTGCTTTTTTTTCAATTTATCTTAAAATATTTTAGAATATAGAACCTTTATTTACCTTTTTCTCTGAATTTGATGTTACGGGGGTGGTGTTCTATGATTTCACTGCGTAACATATTGCGGTCTATGTGTGTATAAATTTCTGTGGTCCCGATACTTTCGTGTCCAAGCATACACTGTATGGCACGCAAGTTGGCGCCTCCTTCCAGCAAGTGTGTCGCAAAAGAATGGCGGAAGGTATGAGGACTGATTTTTTTTTTCAAACCGATGCGCTCTGCCAGTTCCTTGATGATATGGAAAACCATGATGCGGGAGATGTTCTTCCCGAAATTGCTGATGAAGACAAAATCTTCAAATCCCGGCTTTATTTTCATCAGGTTACGGTCGGTGAAGTAGAGCCTGATTTCCTTGATGGCACGCGGTGAAATAGGGACCAGCCGCTGTTTGCTTCCTTTCCCTTCCACCTTGATGAAGCCTTCTTCAAAATAAAGTTCGGATAATTTCAGATTACAGAGTTCGGAAACACGTAGTCCGCAACTGTAAAGTGTTTCAATATGGCTCTGTTGCGTTGACCTTCTTTGGTTCCGCGGTCTATGCTGCCTATCAATAAGTCTATTTCTTCCACCGTCATTACTTCGGGCAGTTTGAAACCTGTCTGGGGGGATTCCAGTAATTCTGTTGGGTCGGATTCCAGATAATCTTCCATAATGAGGAAACGGTAGAAAGAGCGGATGCCTGACAAGATGCGTGCCTGCGAACGGGGTGGATGCCGATATCATGTAATCCGGCTGAGAAATCTTCCAGATTTTCAAGCCGGACATCCAGAATGTTGATATTTTCTAATGTAAGATAAGCCAGTAACTTGTCCAGGTCAGTAAGATAAGCATCTACCGTATTGTCAGATAACGATTTCTCCAACTTTAAATATTGCCTGTATTTCACCAATATCTTGTCTGTTTTCTCGGTTCTTTTCATTTCTTTTTTCTACCTTTGTACCCAAATTCCCTGCAAAGGTAGAAAGTTCAGATATAGTATAAATATGAAAATACAAATTATTAATGGACCTAATATCAATTTATTAGGCAAACGGGAACCTTCCATTTATGGTGCTGTTTCATTTGAAGACTATCTGGTGGAATTGCGCCGTACTTATCCGGACATTGAAATAGCGTATTATCAGTCGAATGTGGAAGGTGAGATGATCAATAAAATACACGAAGTGGGTTTTGATTATGACGGCATCGTCTTGAATGCAGGGCTTATACGCATACTTCCATTGCTTTACAGGATGCTATCCGCGCCGTGACAGCTCCTGTGATTGAGGTGCACATCTCAAATGTACATACCCGTGAGGAGTTTCGCCATAAGTCGATGATTTCTTGCGCTTGTGTGGGAGTAATTTGTGGGTTCGGGCTTCATTCATATCGTTTGGCGATTGAGGCTTTGTTGATGAGAAAATAAAAAGTTTAGGTATAATATAAGGTGATAAGATTATGATGTTGAAACAAACAAAAATCGTAGCGTCCATCTCAGATCAGCGTTGCGAGGTAGAGTTTATAAGAGATCTTTTCAAGGCTGGTATGAATGTGGTCCGTATGAATACGGCTCACGCTTCACGTGAAGGTTTTGAAAAATTGATAACCAATGTACGTGAGGTTTCCAACCGTATTGCCATATTGATGGACACAAAAGGTCCCGAAGTGCGTACTACTGCTATTGCAGGCGGCGAGCCTATTCCTTATCAGATTGGTGACAAAGTAAAGATTGTAGGCAATCCAGCACAAGAAACGACCCGTGAATGTATTGCTGTATCTTATCCCGGTTTTGTGCATGATCTTCAGGTGGATGGCGATATTCTGATTGATGATGGTGATCTGGAGCTGCGCGTGATTGAGAAGACAGACGAGTATTTGTTGTGCGAGGTGCAGAATGAAGCTACTTTGGGTAACCGTAAGAGTGTGAATGTACCGGGCGTGCGCATCAATCTCCCTTCTTTGACAGAAAAGGACCGTAACAATATACTGTATGCTATTGAAAAGGACATTGATTTCATAGCACATTCGTTTGTTCGTAATAAGCAAGATGTGCTGGATATCCGCCAGATACTGGATGCATACGGCAGCGACATTAAGATTATCGCCAAGATCGAGAATCAGGAAGGAGTGGACAATATTGATGAAATATTGGAAGTGGCCGACGGAGTCATGGTGGCTCGTGGTGACTTGGGCATTGAAGTTCCTCAGGAACGAATCCCCGGCATTCAGCGTTTGTTGATAAAAAAATGTATTCTGGCAAAGAAACCGGTGATTGTTGCTACCCAGATGTTGCATACCATGATTAATAATCCGCGTCCTACCCGTGCTGAAGTGACCGATATTGCCAATGCTATTTACTACCGCACGGATGCATTGATGCTGAGTGGAGAAACGGCATACGGCAAGTATCCGGTGGAAGCCGTGAAGACGATGGCCAAGATTGCAGCGCAGGCTGAGAAAGATAAACTGGCCGAGAATGACATCCGTATTCCTTTGGATGAAAACTCCAATGACGTAACTGCTTTCCTGGCAAAACAGGCAGTAAAGGCTACCAGCAAACTGAATATCCGCGCCATTATTACCGACAGTTTCAGCGGGCGTACCGCACGTAATATTGCTGCTTTCCGTGGCAAATATCCTGTATTGGCCATCTGTTATAAAGAAAAAACGATGCGTCATCTGGCTTTGTCATATGGGGTGGAGGCTATCTATATGCCCGAAAAGGCTAACGGACAGGCATATTATTTCGCTGCTTTGCGTAAATTGCTGGATGATGGCGTTTTGAGTGAAAGCGACATGGTGGCCTATCTGAGCAGCGGTAAGCAAGGTACTCAGACTTCTTTCCTTGAAATCAATGTAGTGGGAGATGTGTTGAAGTATGCTATGGACTATGTGCTGCCCAACCGCAACCGTTACCTATAAAAATAGAAGATAGGAATGAAAGAAACGGACGCTATTGACGAATATATCCTTCAACACATTGACGAAGAAAGTGATTACCTGAAGGCACTTTATCGCGATACGCACGTCAAGCTTTTACGTCCCCGTATGGCTTCCGGCCACTTGCAGGGACGTATGCTGAAAATGTTTGTGCAAATGATACGCCCCCGTCAGGTGTTGGAAATCGGGACTTACAGTGGCTACTCCGCACTTTGCCTGGCCGAAGGGTTGGAAGAGGGGGCCATGTTGCACACATTTGAGATAAACGATGAGCAGGAGGACTTTACACGTCCCTGGCTGGAAGGTTCGCCTTACGCCGGCAAGATTAAATTTTATATAGGTGATGCGCTGAAGTTGCTGCCTGGCATGAACATTACCTTTGATTTAGCGTTTGTAGACGGTGATAAGCGGAAGTATATTGAATATTACGAAATGGTACTGGAGAAATTATCACCCGGCGGATATATCATTGCCGACAACACATTGTGGGACGGACATGTATTGGAGGAACCGCATCATACAGATCTTCAGACTATTGGAATAAAGAAATTTAATGATTTGGTAGCTGCCGACAAACGGGTTGAAAAGGTGATTCTTCCCTTGCGCGACGGGCTGACAATCATAAGAAAATGTTGAATAATGTGCTCATAGCTTGCGCTATGAACCGTATGGCATATTAGCAAATTAGCAAATAATTATTAATTATGGAAACGACCAGACAAAATAAGATTTCTCGTTTGATCCAAAAGGAGTTGAGTGAGATTTTCCTGCTTCAGACCAAGTCCATGAATGGTGTTTTGGTGTCGGTAAGTGCTGTCCGCATCAGTCCCGATATGAGTATTGCACGCGTCTATCTCAGCGTGTTCCCTTCTGAGAGGAGCCAGGAAATAGTAAAGAATATCAATGATAATATGAAATCCATCCGTTATGAATTAGGAACACGGGTACGCCATCAGTTGCGCATCATTCCCGAGTTGAAATTCTTTGTGGATGATTCATTGGATTATGCCGAACGTATAGACGAACTGTTGAAAAAGTAGAACCGGACGGTGAATTTTCCCTTTTATATAGCGAAGCGTTATCTTTTTTCCAAGAAGTCGCACAATGCCATTAATGTTATTTCAGCCATTTCCGTCTGCGGAGTGGCTTTGGCTACATTGGCATTGGTATGCACTTTGTCTGTTTTTAACGGCTTCCAGGATCTGGTAGCTACTTTCTTTACGGCTTTTGACCCGGAGCTGAAAATTACGGCTGTCACCGGAAAGGTTTTTGACGGACAAGAAGCGCGTATAGAAGCTTTGCGCCGGATGCCGGAGATCGCTGTTTTTTCTGAGTCTTTGGAAGAGAATGCGATGGTTCAGTATAAAGATCGTCAGACCATGGCGGTGATTAAAGGAATTGAAGATAATTTCGAGGATCTGACCGCTATTGACAGTATCCTTTTCGGCCGGGGGCAATTCGTGTTGCATGATGAAGTGGTAGATTATGCCATTCCCGGCATAGAATTGGTTTCTATCTTGGGAACGGGTATCAAATTCCTCGATCCGCTAGAGATTTATGCTCCCAAACGGGGAGTTAAAGTCAATATGGCCAATCCTGCTTCCAGCTTTAACTCTGCCGATTTATATTCCAGCGGCCTTGTTTTTGCGGTGAACCAACAGAAGTATGACTCTTCTTACATTTTGACTTCCCTCCAATTTGCCCGTAGGTTGTTTCAGTATGACACAGAAGTGAGTTCGGTAGAATTGAAATTGAAGCCGGATGTAGATGCAGGGAGTGTAAAATCGAAGATACAGAAAATATTGGGAGATGATTTCCGGGTGCAGGACCGGTATGAGCAGCAAGCGGATACTTTCCGCATTATGGAGATAGAGAAGCTGATCTCTTATATTTTCCTTACCTTTATCCTGATGATAGCCTGCTTTAATGTGATAGGCTCATTGTCCATGCTGATTATAGATAAGAAGGCAGATGTAGTGACATTGCGCAATTTAGGGGCCAGCGACAAGTTGATTACGCGTATCTTTCTGTTCGAGGGGCGTATGATTTCATTGATGGGTGCGGTTATCGGAGTGGCACTGGGCTTGATCCTTTGTTTTATCCAGCAGGAATTCGGATTGCTTTCGCTGGGAGGTGGTAACTCCGGTGGCAATTTTGTGGTGGATGCCTATCCGGTCAGTGTCCATGCATGGGATATTGTTATAGTTTTTGTCACTGTGCTGGTGGTGGGCTTTCTTTCTGTGTGGTATCCCGTGCGTTATCTCAGCCGCAGGCTGCTGGGCAGGTAATTTATTTATTATTGTTGATACGGCTGATGTTTGTTGGTTTGCACGGTACGATTTGGCTGCTTTCTTTGGTTTTACTCTTTTCGTCTTTTGGCCTTATGGCTTTATCTGGTTAAGTCTTTTCTTCTTTGTGGTTAACCCTATTTTGTTTTATGGTTAAGCTCTTTTTTATGGTTGTGTACTATAGTCTCTTCCGGTGGTTTGTACAGTCTGATATAGTGGACTGTATAAACTCTTGCAGTAGACTGTACAGTCCACTGCTGGAGTCTGTAGTAGTTAACTGTATGATAAGGGTTAGCTATAAGGAAAAACGACCTTAATCGTCGGAGTAATAGGGCTTGGTACAGGCTTCCTTCCCGGGGGGCAAATCTTCTACTTTCGGGGTCCTCAAATCAGTTCATAACTGCTGATCTGGATTGGCATATCCAGATTGTGCAATACCTTCTCTAGCAGAATTCCTTCTCGGTTATCATATTCATATCCGAAAGTGGCGCGGATGCTTGCAGGATGAACTGTGTGGCGCGGTCCAAGGCGATAGGCAGGCTGTCTCCCTGCATCAGTGAGCCGGTTATCACACTGGTAAATGTATCACCTGTGCCGGGGTAATGAGCAGGCAGGTAGGGGCAAGTAACTTTCCAATAACGGTCTCCTTGCCTGTCGTATGCATGTACGGAAGTCTTGTGCGGGTCACCTTGTACGGGTACACTGGTGATAATGACGATACCGGGACCGTGTTCTGATATTTCGTGCAGATAGTTTTTCAGTTCCGCGTCCGTATTCTCTGCTTTATAAGGTTTGTCAAGCAGATAAAAGAGTTCGGTCATATTAGGTGTGATAACATCGGCTTTCCGGATGAGATGGCGCATCTCCATAATCATTTGTTCATCGAAGTTGGCATATAATTTCCCGTTATCTCCCAAAACAGGATCTATCATAACCAGACTGTCAGGTTGTCGGAAATCATCAATAAACCGGGATACGATTTGTATTTGCTGGGGAGAGCCCAGATAGCCTGTATAGATAGCGTCAAACTGTATCTTCAGTTGCTTCCATTCGTTGATAATCTTGGGCATCTCGTCCGTGAGGTCCAAGAAGGAGAAGTGCGGGTATTGGGTGTGGCTGGATAATACGGCTGTGGGCAGAGGGCAGACTTGAAAGCCCATGGATGAGAGGATAGGGATAACGACGGTGAGAGATACTCGTCCTGCACCGGATAAATCGTGTACCGCAGCTATCTTCTTTACTTTATTTGTATACATATCTTCATGAATTAAGCGTTATGGATGGTATATATAACAGGTAAACCGGAAGAAAGTTATTCCAATGCTATGCTTTCTACTTTTATGTCCTGCCGACCTAAGAAGATGGAAGCGGATTCCTCGAACTTGTTTTCACTTTCGGTGGTAAGGAAGCGGCACTTTCCTCCTTTTTCGCAACGTGCGTCCATTTCAGGATGGCGGTTCAAATAGTCCTGCAGACTTCGGGCTACATATTCTCCTTGTGCGATGATGCGGATATGTCCGGGAGTAAACTGTCTTATTTTATCAAGCAGTAACGGATAATGGGTACATCCCAGTATGATGGTGTCAATCATCGGGTCTTTATCCAGCAGCCGGTTGATATGTTGTTTGACGAAATAGTCGGCTCCTTCCGATTGATATTCATTATTCTCTACTAAGGAAACCCACATGGGACAGGCTTCTCCTGTTACCACAATGTCGGGAGATAATTTATGTATTTCCAAAAGATAGGATTCAGATTTGATGGTACCGGCTGTGGCCAGTATGCCTACGTGCCGGCTTCGGGTGATTTCTCCTATACATTCTGCTGTAGGCCGGATGACCCCGAGTACTCTGCGGGTAGCGTCTATTACCGGAAGATTGATCTGCTGGATGGTGCGTAAGGCTTTTGCCGATGCTGTGTTGCATGCTAATATCACCAAAGGGCATCCTAGTTCGAACAGTTTGCTTACGGCTTGCAAGGTAAATTCGTAAACAACTTCAAAGGAGCGCGGTCCGTATGGACAGCGTGCGCTGTCTCCCAAATAGATATAATCATATTCAGGCATCAGTCCGCGTATTTTGTCCAGAATGGTTAGACCACCGTAGCCGGAGTCGAATACACCGATAGGGCCGGTTGAAGGGGGGAGAGATGGGATCATGGCAGTATAGCTATATAATACAGGCACGATTACACGGATGTTCACGTTTCGAAACCTATGAAATCTGTGTAATCCGTGCCTGTAAAGGTCTTTAACTTAATTATTTGATTCCTACTTTAGCTTTGACAGCAGCAGTTACATCTGTGGACTGCGCTTCATTTACGTAGGGAATTTCTGTTCTGTTCAAATCAAAGATATAAGTATATCCACCTTCCTGGCCTACTGCTTTGATGGCATCCTCAATTTTTTTGTAGATAGGTTCCATCATATCAGCGTATGATTTCTGCAATTGCTGTTGTGCGTCTTGTTGGAACTGCATTCCTTTTTCCTGTAATTCCTGCAATTCTTTCTGGCGTCTTTCCTGAATGTTCTTAGGAAGGTTGGCTTGTTCCTGTTGGTATTCAGTATATTTTTTGGTCAGTTCATCAGTCGCACGTTTCATTTCATCCTCATATTGTTTCTGCATAGCTTGGATGTCAGTCTGAGCCTTTGTAAATTCCGGCATGACAGTAAGTACATCTGCAGATTTAAGATGCCCGAATTTCTGAGCAAATACACTCATCGGAACGATGAGTAAAAGTAGTAAAGCAATTTTTTTCAACATAGTTCTATTTTTTATTAGTTATTGCAAATTTGGATTATCGGTTGCAAATGTAGGAAATTAATTTGAATATCCTAATCTTGAGAGCACTTCATTGCTGATATCAATGCTTGGAGACGCGAAAATAATACTTTGGGCAGAGCCTCTGTCTACTACTGCCGCATATCCTTTTTGCTCTGAAATCTGTTTTACCGCTTCATAGATTTTATCTTGAATAGGTGCGATTAATGCTTCTTGTTTTTTGGCCATTTCTCCTTCAGGACCGAAATATTTCTTTCTCAGTTCGGCTGCTTCCTTTTCTTTTGCCACAATTGCTTCTTCTCTTTGCGTTTTCTGTGCGGCCGACAGGGAAGCCGAGGCTTTCTGGTATTCTTTATAAAGTGTTTCCGCTTCTTTTGCTTTCGCCTCCACCTCACTTTGATATTGTTGTGAAGCTTGATTCAGTTGGGTATTCGCCTGTTCGTATGCAGGAATATTCTTCAGGATATATTCCATATCAATCAAGGCAAACTTTTGAGCGCTGGCTGTGAATACACAAGCCACAAACAATAGAGATAATAGGATAGCCTTTTTCATAATCACTTTGTTTTTAGTTATTAAAACTCTTGTCCTAGGATAAAGTGGAACTGGCTTCCACTATAACGCTGGAGCCGTTAATCTTGTCGAAACCATATGCCCAGTCAATACCCATCATACCAATCATCGGCAGGAAGATACGGACACCGACACCTGCCGAGCGTTTCAACTGGAACGGATTGAACTTGCTTACATCTGTCCATGCGTTACCTCCTTCGATGAAGCCTAGCGCATAGATACTGGTCGAATTCTCCAGCATCAATGGGTATCTTAATTCTGCACCTAAACGTACGTAAGCGTAGCCTTCACTACCATAAGGGGTCAATGAACCGTTTTCGTAACCACGCAGTGCAATGGTTTCGGAAGCGTAGCTGGTGCTATAGCCTGTCATACCGTCACCACCCATGTAGAATGTTTCAAAAGGTGATTTTTTGTATTTGTTATAGTGACCCAGCAAGCCGAATTCTGCGCGTGTCATAATAACCGGACATTTCTGACCTCCTGTAAGGGCGGTATAGGTCTTTGATTTGAATTTCCATTTATGGTATTCAATCCAGTTGAACATGCTTGCCGCTTCATCATAATCATCTTTACCGTATACCGAGTAGTCCTTGTTACTGAACAATGAGTACGGAGGAGTCAACTGTACGGAAGCCGAGAATTCAGAACCGCGACGCGGGAAAATCGGGTTGTCCGTAGAGTTACGTGCCAGAGTTAGATTCAAACTCAAGTTGTTGCAATTACCGGTTGACATATACTCTCCGTTGTTCAACTTGATATACAGGTAGCTCCAGTCTTTCAATATAAATCGTTGGTAAGAGAGTTCGGCTGACAGGGTAAAGTAGTCATCCGGCCACCTCAAACGCTTACCCCAACCGATGGATGCTCCATACATCTGGATAGATTTGTCGGGGTCATAATAAGACTCGTAGTTGTTATATCCACCATAATAATTACCATAACCGCTGTAATAATTATAGTAATTATTCATATAAGCTGAGTTATAGTAGTTACTGCTGATATCTGTCTGTATGGAGTAGAAAGCCGAAACAGAGAATGAATTCGGGCGTTTCCCGCCAAACCACGGGTCAAAGAACGATACACTATATGACTGGTAGTAACTACCGTTGGTCTGTCCGCTGATGGTCAATGTCTGCCCATCACCTTGTGGCAGGAATCCTCGGTAGTTATCACTCTTATGGAACAAGTTTGCCATAGAGAAGTTCGTGAACTTCAAACTTAATTTACCGATAACACCGGTCTGTCCCCAACCTGCCGAGAACTCTACCTGGTCATTTGCTTTAGACTCCAGATTCCAGTTGATGTCTACTGTACCATTGGTAGGATCCGGTTGAACATCCGGCTGGATATTTTCAGGGTTGAAATGTCCCATTTGGGCTATCTCACGATAGGAACGTTCCAATGCTTCTTTGCTGAACAGATCTCCCGGTTTGGTTCTTAACTCACGGCGTACCACGTTTTCATACAAACGGTCGTTACCGTTGATGCGCACTTTGCTGATAGAGGCCTGAGGACCTTCCTGAATACGCATTTCCAAGTCAATGGAGTCACCGTCTATGTTTACTTCTACCGGGTCAAGGTTGTAGAATACGTATCCTTTATTATAGTAGTAGTTACCGATAGCGTCTTCATCACCGGTTAGACGCTCAGTCATTAATTTCTGGTTATAAACATCTCCTTTTTTCATACGGAGTTGCTCGTTCAGCCAGTCCGAAGCATAAATGGTGTTACCTACCCATGTCACGTTGCGCAGATAGTATTTGTCACCTTCTTCTATTTTCATATACACATCGACGGTACGGTCATCGTATGGAGAAATGCTGTCCACAACAATTTGTGCGTCGCGGTAACCTAATTCGTTGTATTTGTCGATGATATGCTGTTTGTCTTCTTCGTATTTCTCTTCAATGAACTTTTTGGTACGGAAGAGGTTGACAAGTTTGTTTTTCTCATTCGTCTTCTTCATGACACGCTTTAACTTCTTGTCACTCAACACAGTGTTGCCGTCAATGGTGATCTTGTGGACTTTCACCTTTTCTTTCTTGTCAATCATTACATCAACATCCACTTGGTCTTTATTGTCAGCCAAATCACGCTCTACAATAGTCACTTCGGCGTTTTTAAAACCTTTTTCATCGAAATGTTTCTTGATTAATATTTTAGCACGGTCTATCAAGTTGGGAGTAATCTGGCTTCCTTTTACCAAACCTAGTTTGCTTCCAAATCTTCACGCTCGCTTTTCTTTACGCCGTGGTAACGAATGTCGCAATACGTGGACGTTGAGCCAGGATGATTTTTAAATAGATCTTGTCTCCAACAATTTTTTCAGCTATGATTTGTACATCAGAGAACAGTCCGTGTCGCCAATAACGTTTTACAGCTGTGGTAATGTCATCTCCCGGAACAACAATGGTCTGTCCTACCGATAGTCCTGAAAGTCCGATCAATACATAATCTTCATAGTTTTTTACGCCTTCTACTTTGATTCCGCCGATTTCATACTTCTTGGGCGTTCCGGAATAAAGTATGACTGGATTGTCGTTTTCTTCTACGTTTGCTTCTTGGGCGTAACTGCCTGTTGAAAAGCAAAATAGGCATGTAAGCGTTAATAGTATAAGTGAAATACGATATAGCATTTTATCTAACTTTATATTTGTTCACTGGTTTTGCCGAAACGGCGTTCTCTTTTCTGATAATCATAAATGGCTTTGCAAAATTCTTCTTCGCGGAAATCCGGCCAGAACGTTTCACAAAAATATAGTTCGGAATAAGCACATTGCCAAAGCAGATAGTTGCTAAGGCGGATTTCTCCTCCGGTACGTATAAGCAAATCTGGATCGGGCATATAGTTTGTACTTAAATGCGCATTTATCAAATTGTCATCGATGTCGTCAATGGCTAGTTTGTTGTTTTGAATCTTGATCGTTATTTGTCTTACCGCTTCTGTTATTTCCCATTTGGAAGAGTAGCTTAAAGCAAGTGTCAGACACATGCCGGTATTGATTGAGGTGTGTTCAATACATTGGTTCAATCGTTCCAGAACTTCTACCGGTAACTTTGCCGTATCACCGATAATGCGAAAACTGATGTTGTTTTTCATGAAAGTTTCTTCTTCAATGGAGTCCATCAGAAGACTCATCAGAGCAGCGACTTCATCTACCGGGCGATTCCAGTTTTCGGTAGAGAAAGTATATAGTGTCAAGTATTTGACTCCCAGTCTAGCCGCTTCTTCTGCTATGATGTGTACAGTTTCTGCACCGGCTTGATGTCCGAAGCTACGTGCCTGTCCACGTTGTTTAGCCCATCTTCATTTCCATCCATTATAATGGCTACATGGGCAGGTATACGGCTTTTGTCTATTTGCTCTCTATATGGCATGTCGCAATCTATTTTATATGACTCTCTTTGACTTTATTCCTTGGAATCGAATCCCAACTTATTGATTCTTCCCCTCCATACTTCTCCACTTCGGCTCCATATAATCCACAAAAAGTTATTTTTGTCTATAACATAAGAATAGTTGCCGTCTGCCTGATGGTATAGATCGGGGAATTCTGTTGGGAAAAATACATATCTAGAAACAGGTTTCCATGTAACGCCTTGATCTGTTGATTCATAGAATTGGCTGAAGGCGGGAATGTCCTTACCGAAACTTTTGCCCGGACCACCGAAAGCGTATAATTGGTCGTTGTAATGAATCATGCTATATTAGCCAGCTTGGGACAATAAAAACTATCGTATGCGGCTGTAGGATAATCTGCCAACTGTCTTCTGTGGTCAGTCTGGTCCATACAGTAGAGGTCGTGTCGGTAGCAATGGGATTTTCCCCCATTAGTACCATACGGTCTATGGATTTATTGGTTACCAACGGGTAAGCTGTGTATGATATCTGATTTTTCGGGAAATTGGCCGGAACCTCTCCATTAGTATCCCACGCCATAGCATCCGTACTTTCCATAAAATGATTGTTGGTGTCTATGGCGTACAATTTGCGGTTATATTCTGAATGAACGCCGGCAATCAGCTTCTCGAATTTGGTGTTAGTGCCAATCTTGCTCCAGCTTTTTCCATCAGAGGAACAGTACAGGTCATTGTCGGCAAGTATGTATAATTTGTTTCCCCATGCCATGGCAGAAGAATAGTCCGCATTTAGCATATTTTCAGGTAAAGCCTGTAAGGGTGTCCAGGTTCCTCCATCATTGATGTGGGTGCTTGTAACAGCGGCACCATTGTCTTGCTGTGCGAAAACATAAATATAATCTCCTAATGTGACTGCTTTTTGTGCCTGGATGGTGTTGTCGAAACTACTTCCTCTATGGCTCCACTGCAATGAGTCGGGAACTTGTTTATGTACATTAATCTCAGCTTTATAAATAGGCCCATAGACTCCGCTCATTGCCATAACTTTAAATTGGATAGGTTTTTCGAAATTCAAGGAGTCGGTTTCATTCCACAACGAATCTTTGTCCTCTGCAACAATAAAAACTCCGATGCCATCTGATGTTATGCTGACTACAACTTTGCTGATGTCTGTACCGACTGGCAGGGAGTCTACATTGTAGATATGTCTTGTGCCTTGGTCAATGGCAAAAGGGTATTTGGTACCATCAACGGTGAATGTCAGCGTTGTATCTTTGCCATTAACCTTTTCGGTATATTGAGTTTCAATTTTATCTTTTATAGCAAAAGCGGTAATGCTTGATTCTGAACTATATTCTGTTTCTACTTCGTTGTCGTCCAAGCAAGATGTAATCATAAAAGCTGCAGTAAGCAGACTTGTGATGACAGTCAAAAACTTTATTTTCATTTGCAAATGAGTCTATTGTTACAAGTCGCAAAAGTAGGAAGATTTTTTTCTATACAGAAGTTTTAGGGCAAGTTTTATATTAATTTATAGATAAACTAGCCCTTTTTCTCTGTCAATCAGCCACATTTTGTCTTTGGTTTTGTGGATGGACGGCATGCATTATTTCTCTTCCAAAGTATATTTTATTCAATTTAAAGTATTTTTTTTGAATAGAAGGTGCCTCTATCCCATTCTTCAAACACAGTGGAACCTTTTCTATGAAGGCTTCATCCCATAGACTGGAATCTATGAAAGACTGTAATAAAATACTTCCTCCTTCTACTAGAAGTGATTGTATTTTTTTCTGATATAATACTTCCATTATTTGCGGCAGGATGTCTTTGCTAAAATCCAAAGATATGTATTCTGTTAATGTGTTTGGCTGATGGGGGGATTTTCGGGTGAACACGAATGTCTTTATCCTGCCACTGAAAAGTTCCAGGTCTCGCGGTAATGTCAATTCTTTGTCTATTACCAGGCGTACGGGATGCTTGCCGTACCAATTCCGGGTGGATAAGGAGGGATTGTCAAGTAATGCCGTGCGTCGTCCTACTAATATAGCGTCATGTTCGGCGCGTTTTTTGTGTACCAGCATGCTGGTCAGTGGATTGGATAGTTTGATCGGTTTTCCTCCTGTGCGGTTTATATCGATGAAACCATCGGTAGATTCTGCCCACTTTAAGGTTATGTATGGGCGTTTGAGTGTGTTGAATGTAATGAAGCGTCTTATCAGGTGCCGGCATTCCTCCTCTAATACACCTACAGTTACTTCAATACCGGCTTTGCGCAGTTTTTCGATACCTCTGCCGGCTACCAGAGAAAACGGGTCCATGCAGCCTATCACGACTTTGGGGATTTTCTTCTCTATAATCAGATCGGCGCAGGGAGGGGTCTTCCCATAATGGGAGCATGGTTCCAGACTTACGTAAATGGTTGATTCCTTCAACAGATTTTCGTCTTTAACGGAACGTATGGCGTTTACTTCGGCATGTGCCTCTCCGCAACGGATGTGGTAGCCCTCTCCAATAATGGTATCGTGATATACGATGACAGCACCTACCATCGGATTAGGAGCTGTGTTACAGAGTCCGTTGTGTGCCAGTTGCAGACAACGGGAAATATATTTTTCATCTTTTGTCATAACAGTCTTGTTTAAATTCTTACTTTTGCATATAAAATGACACTATGAATCCTGTTGTATCTTACATAAAACAAACCTTGCAGGGGTATTACCCCGATACAGAACTTGTACCTATGGCTAAATTGCTGCTTACACAAGTCTTCGGTATGTCTGTTGTTGAATTGTATGCAGGCAAAGATACTACTTTTTCAGTGAATGAGCAGAAACGGTTGGATGATATTCTGGTCCGTCTGCAAAAACTAGAACCTATTCAATATATAATAGGCACTGAAGAGTTTTATGGTCTTACTTTTGAAGTGAATAAACATGTATTGATTCCACGTCCGGAAACGGGGGAGTTGGTAGATTGGATTATACGGGAACATAAGTATGGTCGGGTTAAAATATTGGATATTGGTACGGGGAGTGGTTGTATCGCTGTTTCTTTGACCAAGAATCTGGAAGAGGCGGAGGTCGTTTCATGGGATGTCTCAGAAAAGGCGTTGCAAGTTGCAGAACGTAATTGCAGGCGGAACGGCGTTCGTGTAACTCTTGAGCAAAGGGATGTGCTGCTTGCTTCTCCTGCCGGTGAGCAGTTTGATGTCATTGTCAGCAATCCACCTTATATTACAGAAAAGGAGAAAGCGAATATGAGTGCTAATGTCTTGGAGTGGGAGCCGGAATTGGCTTTGTTTGTGCCGGATGATAGTCCATTGCTGTTTTATCGGAAAATAGCAGAATTGGGTAGGGATATGTTAGTGTCTGGTGGAAGGCTTTATTTTGAAATTAATCAGGAATATGGCCGGGAGACGGTGGATATGCTAGCTGGTTTGGGATACAAAAATATAGAATTGAGGAAAGATCTCTTTCAAAATGATAGAATGATAAAAGCGGAAAAATGAGATGAAAGGAGAATTAAGTGAGAATGAGTTGAGGTATAAGGCAGAAGCTTATTGTTCTTCAATGGAACGTTGTGTAACGGATGTAGAGGCTAAATTATCACAATGGGGGGCAACTCCGGAAGTGATGGAGAAAATCGTTCGGTATTTGCAGGATGAGAGATACATTGACCAGAAGCGTTTTTGCTCGGCTTTTGTTCGTGATAAATATCGCTTTAACCAATGGGGCAGAGTGAAAATCAGTCAGGCTTTGCGCATGAAGAAGATCCCTGCGGATGTTATAGCCGAAGGTTGGAGGAGATAGATGAACGGGAGTATGTGGAGATTCTGTCTGGCTTGATCGAGCAGAAAAGAAGTAGAGTGAAAGCATGTACGGAATACGAACGGAATGGGAAATTGATTCGTTTTGCTGTTGGTAGAGGATTTGAAATAGAGGCTGTTTGCCGTTGTGTGAAACAAACCGGAGAAGATGATGTCTATTTGGACTGATCTTTGGAATTTATTTTTCCCACATAGTTGTCTGCTTTGTGGGCGGCAGCTTATATCAGGGGAGAGAGTGCTTTGCTTGAAATGCTTGTCAAGGCTTCCGCGTACTCAATTTCATTTACGGAAAGATAATATTGTAGAATGTAACTTCTGGGGAAAAATACCGGTGGAGCGTGCCACCTCTTTTCTTTATTATGCAAAGGGAGGGAATGTCCGACAGTTGTTGTATGAACTGAAATATCATGGTAATCAAGAAGTGGGTGAAGTGATGGGGCGGATGATGGCATCTGAACTTATGTGTTCTCATTTTTTTGATGGGATAGATTTGATTGTTCCTGTCCCGTTACATCAACGTAAAAAACGTTTAAGGGGGTATAATCAGAGTGAATGCTTGGCACGGGGAGTTTCGGTGGTGACAGGTATTCCTATGAACACTAAAGTTGTGATAAGAAGCAGATATACTGATACGCAGACGCATAAAGGACAATATGCAAGATGGGAAAACGTGCGAAATTTGTTTGCCTGTATTTTCCCCGATGGCTTGGAAGGAAAGCATCTATTGTTGGTGGATGATGTGCTGACAACAGGGGCTACGGTTGTTTCTTGCGCTGATGCCTTTCGTGGCATACCCGGATTACGTATCAGTGTACTTACTTTGGCATTGGCAGGGGAATCTTGATAACAACAACTATTTTTTAGAAAAATACCTTGTCCGATTTTTCATTATCTCGATGTATTTCTATATTTTTGCACAATATTTATCAGATATAGTTGAGTTATGAAGACTTTAGAAAAATTATTCGCAGAGAAATTACTGAAGATTAAGGCTATCAAGTTGCAGCCGGCTAATCCTTTTACTTGGGCATCCGGTTGGAAGTCGCCTTTTTATTGTGATAACCGCAAAACTCTTTCGTATCCTTCTCTTCGTAATTTTGTGAAACTTGAGATTAGCCGTATTGTCCTGGAGAAGTTCGGTCAGGTAGATGCTATTGCCGGTGTGGCGACAGGGGCTATCCCTCAAGGAGCTTTGGTGGCTGAAGAATTGAATCTGCCGTTTGTGTATGTTCGTTCTACTCCGAAAGACCATGGCTTGGAAAACCTGATTGAAGGTGAACTTCGTCCTGGTATGAAAGTCGTAGTTATTGAGGACTTGATTTCAACTGGCGGCAGTAGCTTGAAAGCTGTTGAAGCTATCCGTCGTGACGGATGTGAAGTGATTGGTATGGTCGCTGCATTTACTTATGGTTTCCCGGTGGCAATTGAAGCGTTCAAGGAAGCAAAAGTGAACTTGGTTACTCTGACTAATTATGAAGCTGTATTGGATTCGGCCTTGAAAACCGGATATATTAATGAAGAGGATGTTTCTGTTTTAGATAACTGGAGAAAGGATCCGGCTCATTGGGAGGCAGGCAAATAAGTTATAGTTTTAAAACAAATATAATATGAAGAGAACCGTTCGGAAATTTTTATGGATTTCCGGATTGTTCTTTTCGTGTTTTTAGAGAGCAGGTATTATGGCACAATTTGAGAGTAGTGTGAAATATGTTCCTTATAGTCAGGAGCAGGTGTTTAATAAGTTGTCGGATTTAAGTAACTTGGAATCTGTACGTGATAAATTGGCTGACAAGGTACAAGGTATGGAGTTCGACTGTGATTCTTTAAGTTTTACGGTACAAGGCATAAGCATTACTTTGCGTATTATAGAACGTGAACCTTGTAAATGTGTTAAATTCGAAAGTGAAAAATCTCCGGTCCCTATGAATTTGTGGATTCAGATTTTGCCTGTAGAGGCTGGGCAGGCAAAACTGAAAGTAACTATTCGTGCAGAAGTGAATATGTTTATGAAGGCGATGGTTACTAAACCTTTACAGGATGGGGTGGATAAACTGGCTGAGATGTTATCGATGATTCCTTATTAAAAAATAAAGAAAAATATGGCACAGAAACTTTGGGAAAAAAATGTCCGAGTAAATGAGGAGATAGATCGTTTTACAGTAGGACGTGACCGTGAAATGGACCTTTATCTGGCTAAACACGATGTATTGGGCTCAATGGCACATATCACCATGTTGGAAAGTATTGGTTTGCTTACGGCCGGAGAATTGGAAATGCTGTTAGCGGAATTAAAGAATATCTATGCTTCTGCCGAAAAGGGAGAGTTTGTAATAGAGGATGGTATAGAGGATGTACACTCGCAAGTAGAATTGATGTTGACGCGTAAGTTGGGAGATGTCGGGAAGAAAATTCATAGTGGACGTTCACGCAATGACCAGGTGCTGGTGGATTTGAAGCTGTTTACTCGTGCGGAATTAAAAGAAGTGGCCGAAGCAGTAGAGCGGCTTTTCCATGTGCTGATTTCTCAAAGCAATCAATATAAAGATGTGCTGATGCCGGGATATACCCATTTGCAGATAGCGATGCCTTCTTCATTTGGCTTGTGGTTTGGTGCATATGCAGAGAGTTTGGTGGACGATATGATGTTTCTGCAGGCCGCATTCAAAATGTGCAACCGTAATCCGTTGGGGTCTGCTGCCGGTTATGGTTCTTCTTTCCCGCTAAACCGTGAGATGACTACTAGTCTGCTGGGTTTTGATTCGATGAACTATAATGTGGTATATGCGCAGATGGGACGTGGCAAAATGGAACGTAATGTAGCTTTTGCCTTGGCTTCTATTGCCGGAACCGTTTCTAAGATGGCTTTTGATGCTTGTATGTTTAGTAGTCAGAATTTTGGCTTCGTGAAACTTCCGGACGAGTGTACAACTGGTTCCAGTATTATGCCCCATAAGAAGAATCCCGATGTGTTCGAACTGACACGGGCTAAGTGTAACAAGATACAGGTTCTCCCCCAACAAATTATGATGATAATGAACAATCTGCCTTCGGGTTACTTCCGTGATTTGCAGATTATAAAAGAAGTATTCCTGCCTGCTTTTCAGGAGCTGAAGGAGTGTTTGCAAATGGCTGCCTATATTATGGACAAGATTAAAATCAACGAGCATATTCTGGATGATGATCGTTACCTTTATATATTTAGTGTGGAAGAGGTTAACCGTCTGGCTTCTGAGGGCATGCCATTCCGTGATGCTTATAAGAAGGTGGGCTTGGATATAGAAGCCGGAAAATTTACTCACAACAAGAAGGTACATCATACTCATGAGGGTAGTATAGGTAATTTGTGTAATGACAGAATTGAAAATCTGATGCAACAGGTAGTAGATGGTTTTAACTTCTCAGTCATGGAGCAGGCAGAACAATCCCTTTTGGGTAGATAGAAACAATTATAAATCGCATGATCATGAAATATCAACCTTCAGCAGAGCGCTATGACAAGATGCAGTATAAATACTGTGGGAATAGCGGATTACTTTTGCCTCGTATCTCTTTAGGCTTGTGGCATAATTTTGGCAGTGTGGACGATTTCGGTGTGGCAACCGATATGATTAAATACGCTTTCGATAATGGGGTTACGCATTTTGACTTGGCTAATAATTATGGCCCCATTCCGGGAAGTGCTGAGATTAATTTTGGTAAAATCTTAAAGGAAAATTTTCAAGGTTATCGTGATGAATTGATTATTTCCTCAAAAGCAGGGCATGAAATGTGGGATGGACCTTATGGAGGAAACAGTTCGCGTAAGAATTTAATGGCCAGCATTGATCAAAGTTTGCGTCGTACCGGTTTGGATTACTTTGATATATTCTATAGTCACCGTTATGATGGGGTGACTCCTGTTGAGGAAACAATGCAGGCATTGATTGATATAGTGAAACAAGGAAAGGCATTGTATGTGGGTATTTCAAAATACCCTCCAGCACAAGCTAAAATAGCTTATGAAATGTTGAGGCTGCCGGTGTGCCGTGTCTCATTAGCCAATATCGTTATAGTATGTTTGACCGTACTGTAGAGGAGAAATCATTGCCATTGGCTGCAGAACAAGGCTCCGGTTTTATTGCATTTTCGCCTTTGGCGCAAGGCTTGCTGACTAAAAAATATCTGCATGGTATTCCGGAACATTCTCGTGCGGCCCGTTCTACCGGATTTTTGAAAGTAGATCAAGTGACAGAAGATAAAGTAGGAAAAGCACGTCGGTTGGATGAAATAGCCGCTCGTCGTGGCCAGACTTTGGCTGAGATGGCATTGGCATGGGTCTTGAAAGACGAACGAATGACTTCTGTTATTGTGGGGACAAGTTCTGTGAAACAGTTGGCAGATAATCTTCATGCATTGGATAATTTGAACTTTACTAATGAAGAATTGGCCGAAATAGAGGGAATTTTACGATTGTAAATAAAAAAATGGGTGCAAAGTTTGGTTGGTATTATAAAATGACTTATCTTTGCATCCGTTAAAACAAAAGGCGGAAATAGCTCAGTTGGTAGAGCATAACCTTGCCAAGGTTAGGGTCGCGAGTTCGAGCCTCGTTTTCCGCTCTCTCTCGTCGAGGATGCTCGAATGGTGGAATCGGTAGACACGAGGGACTTAAAATCCCTTGGCCATTGTGGCTGTGGCGGTTCAAGTCCCGCTTCGAGTACGAAATAAAATCACAAATATCTAGTTATTAGATATTTGTGATTTTTATTTTAGTAAATTGCACCATATTTGCGGCTCAGTTTGAAAATTCGGGTCAACGTAAAAACCTGAGGGATTCATAGATTAAGCATAAATTTTAGTCAGTCTGAATAGAAAGAAAGTCCTGTCCTTTACTCCTCTGAACTGTGTTCTGAAGTCCTTGATTTTGGCATTGAACGATTCGGAAGCTGCGTTGGTGGAACGCCTGTCGAAAAAGTTGACGATTTCCAGATAATGTGTCTGTATGGAACGTATCACCCTTCCGAACGCAAGAAAGCCGGACTTTTCAACTTCGTCATACCATCTGGCAAGTCTTGTCAGAGCGGTGTCCTTGTGCTTGCACTGGTGATATATCAACCCGAGCCTCATGGAAAGATAGTATGCCTTCTTCAGGTCGGGATATTCCCTGAAGAGGATACCGGCACGTATGCGTTGGGATTCAGTCCATAATGACTCTTTTTTATACAGCAGATAGATACTGCGGGCGAGCAATTGCTTGCGCGAATCCCCGTTCTCAAAGGTCGGGGCATGGTATATCTTCCCGCACGCCTTTGCGTATGCGATCTGTATTGATTCCTTGTCCAAAGCCTCCCAGCGTGCCTTCACGCGCATTTCCTGTAAAGCTTCAAAAGCCAGCTTCTGCACATGGAAACGGTCAGTAACACGGCGTGCCGCAGGAAAGCAGACACGGGCGATCTGTTCCATATTAGGAGCCATATCCATAGTGATTTCCCTTACCTGAAACCGTCTGCGCCGGGAGAAACGGAGCAATACGGAGGTGACACTCCTTACATCTGTACCTTTTACAATGGCGATGATGCTGCCTGAACGGCCTGTCTTTTCCTTGTTTATGAGGATAGTATAGAGCTCACCACGCGAAAGGCAGACTTCATCTATACCCACATAGGCCCCTATATTCTTCTCAAAGAGAAGCCAGTCCCCGGCATGAGGAAGAGACTCCCATTTCAGATAACCGCTCAAGTGGTTGCGGTATTGACGTTCAAGAAGCTCACCGTCCACACCGAACAGGGTTCCCAGCAGCTTACAACTGACAGGAAGCGTATCAATATAATTCTTTTAAAAAAGACGCAAACTCATGCGTCATACGGCTGCCTTCCGCTACCAGTTTCCAGTTACGGCTTACGTAACGCCCATCGTCTTTCAAAATCCACCGGCGCCGGCGGATATTCAGGAAAAGATTCTTGCCACGGATGGGGAAGTCCCGGACTACTACAGGGTCGTAGAAGCCTTTGCTTTCCACTTTGACAGTCGAATATTCACCGGGAAGCTCATTTTTCTCTTCCAGGTAAATCACGATTTCACTACTGCTTTCCTTTACATCGGAAATGTTGAAATAATCCAAGGTACCTTCGAAGAAGGAGACGGTAACCGTTAGTTCCATAATCGCTGATGATTCGTTTGTTTCACACAAAGATAGGATTTTATCGGATATACCCCTCAGGATTTTACGTTGACCCGAAAATTCTACAACGCTTCCCACATCTCGGTTCAGTTTGGAAACTTCGATTTCTACATACTAGAATTATTTTTGAAGTTAAAAAAAGTGATACTTCTTTTATTAAATAATTTAGGCTTGATATTTTCTTTTATTATGTAATTTTTGCACAAAACACTTATCGTTTTAAAAAAATATAAAGAAAAAAAGTGAATAAAGTTTTTATTCATCGATTGTATTTAATATATTTGTTTCCATCATATTAAACCTATTAAAAAAAATCTAAATGGTATGGGAAAACGCATTGTTCTGTTTTTAATGTGCTTATTAGTTGTAATAGGCCATTTATCGGCTCAAGTAACCAAAATGTCGGGAATTGTTCTTTCCAAGGATGATGGATTGCCGGTAGTAGGAGCTTCTGTGTTGATACAGGGAACTACACATGGTACGATAACAGATGTGGATGGTAAATTTGTGTTGGATAATATTAAACCAACTGATAAGAAAGTAATGGTTTCATTTATTGGTATGAAGACCCAAGTGGTTGATGTTAAATCTTTTGTCAAGGTAGTATTGGTTACAGAGTCTGAAATGATGGATGAAGTGATGGTTGTTGCTTATGGTACAGCCAAAAGGTCGGCATTTACTGGATCGGCTTCAGTTGTAAATGCTGAGAAACTTTCTAAAAGACAGACAACGAACGTCGTTCAGGCACTTGCTGGACAAGTGGCAGGCTTACAAATGACAAGTGGATCTGGGCAGCCGGGAGGAGATGCTCCAACATTGATAATTCGTGGTATTGGTTCTATCAATGCGGATAATGATCCACTTATTATTGTAGATGGTATGCCCTATGAGGGAGGATGGAACAATATCAACCCATCTGATGTTGAATCAGTGTCCGTTTTAAAAGATGCAGCATCAAATGCGTTATATGGTGCACGTGGTGCCAATGGTGTTATTATTATTACTACCAAGCAGGCAAAAGCTGGTGAAGCTGTTGTTACGGCTAGTGCAAAATGGGGAGTGAATACTCGTGGTACAATTGATTATGACTATATCAAAGATCCGGGTGAATATTATGAAGCACATTATAAGGCATTATATAATCAATTGAGGTATGTAAAGGGGCTTTCAGAAGGAGAGGCTTATGCTCAAGCTAATAAAAATATGGTGGGTAATACGAAGGAAAATGGTGGTTTGACTTATAATGTGTATAGTTATCCTGAAAACGAAAATCTTATTGGTATGAACGGAAAGCTGAATCCCAATGCAACTTTGGGCAGGGTGGTTAATGGATATATGCTTTATCCGGATGATTGGGTTGATGAAGCTTATAGTTCTGCCTTGCGTCAAGAATATAATGTGAATATTGCTGGAGGAACCGATAAGATGCAATCATATGGTTCTTTTGGTTATTTAAAAGATGATGGAATTGTTCCTAGTTCAAATTATGAACGATATTCCGCTCGTTTTAAAGGCTTGTACCAAGCAAAAAAATGGATGAAATATGGTGCTAACATCAGTTATACACATAGTAATAGTGCTTCCTTGACAGAAAAGTATGATACGGATTTATCCAGCTTTACAGAGGGCATGGCACCAATCTATCCTGTATATGTGAGGAATGCTGATGGAAATATTCTGACGGATTTAAATGGGAAAGTATATGATTATGGAACAGCGACGGCACAACTGGGATTGGCACGTCCTAACCATCCTAATTCTTCTATTCAGTCATCTATGCTTAACCAAGAAAATAGGAATGGTAATACATTTAATGGTAATGCATTTGTAGATATTACTTTTTTGAAAGATTTTAAGTTTACATTTAATGTGGGAACCACAGTTAATGAAATCAGATATTATACTACAACAAATCCATATTATGGTTTTGGTGCAGAACAGAATGGCACAGTGACAATGTATCATTATCGTACTACTACATTAAACTTACAGCAGATATTGAATTATAGCCATAATTTTGGTAAACATAATATTTCGGTAATGTTGGGACATGAGAGTTATAAATATAATTATGCAGAATTATCCGCATCCAAGAAAAATATGTTTTCATATTGGGGAAACCATGAATTGAATGGGGCTGTTATAGATGGTTCAAGTGCTGCTTCTTATTCGAATGATTATAATACGGAGGGATATTTTTTCCGTGCTTTATATGATTACGATGCAAAATATTATTTTTCGGCTTCTTATCGTCGTGATGCTTCTTCGCGTTTTCATCCTGATCATTGGTGGGGTAATTTTTATTCTGTAGGCGGTGCTTATCTAATGTCTAAAGAGGACTGGTTTGATGTGAAATGGATTGATATGCTCAAAATAAAGTTCTCCATAGGACAGCAAGGTAATGATAATATAGGTTCATATAATTATACAGACAGATATAATATAGTGAATAGTAATGATGAACTTTCATTGTCTTTTAATAGTAAGGGGAAAAAAGATATAACTTGGGAAACGAATACTAACATGAATTTGGGAGTTGAGTTTGAACTGCTTAAAGGAAAACTGAATGGTGGTGTTGAATTGTTTTATCGTAAGACTACTGATATGTTAAATTGGTTCAATGTTCCTCTTTCTTTGGGTTATCCTGGGTACTATGATAATATCGGCGATATGGCGAATAAGGGTGTTGAACTGGAACTGAACTATATTCCTGTTAATAAAAAGAATTTTACATGGAAAATAAATCTGAATCTGACACACTATAAGAATAAGATTACTTATTTGCCAGATGAGAAAAAGACTACTGTTATGGATGGTCATGGAGGATATATGAATGGAAGCAGATATTATGGTGAGGATCTGCCTATCAATACATGGTATATGAAACGTTTTGCCGGTTTGTCTGAGGACGGACTTTCACTGTGGTATTATACGGATAAAGAAACCAATGAGGAAAAAACAACGACCACTTATTCTACAGGCGACTTTTATTTGTGTGGAGATCCTAATCCGGATTTGTATGGTGGTTTTGGCACTTCCATTACTTTCCATGGTTTTGATCTCTCTACTCAATTTTCCTATTTGGTTGGTGGTTTGACTTATGATTACGGTTATGCAGGTATGATGGGTAACCCAACTGCAACATCTGTAGGTAACCGTTGGCATAAAGATGTGCTAAAGGCATGGTCTCCAGAAAATCCCTCATCAACCATTCCACGTTGGTATTTCAATGATCTGAATACGACTGGTTCGTCAGACCGCTTTCTGATTGATGGAAGCTATTTGAATCTACAAAATATTCAAGTGGGGTATACATTACCTGATAGTTGGACTTCTCATTTGAAAATTAAAAATTTACGTTTATATTTTGTTTGCGATAATGTATACTATTGGTCAAAAAGAAAAGCTTGGATCCTCGCCGTTCCATTTCAGGAGTAGGTACATCAGGAAAGATAGCTCCGTTCCGTACTTATTCCGGAGGTATCAGTCTTCAATTCTAACTTAGTTATAATCAAAAATTTTAAGACGATGAAAAAGAAAAATATATTATTTCAAACAGCGGTAGTTGCCTGTCTGCTTTTCGGTACAGGTATAAATATGAGCAGTTGTATCGAACAGACCTTTCCCAAAAGCTCTACCGCTATTTCCGAGCAGATTGCAGAATCACCAGCTGCTATGAATGCTATGTTAAATGCCGTGGTAGGCTTTGTTAATGCATATAATACTTATGGACAAGGTTATACTTGGGACTTGGGCTATACCTCATACGGTATTATAAGAGAAGTTATGTGTGAGGATTTTTATATATATAAATCTGGTTATGATTATTATAATTCTTTCGGATTGTGCCGTAGCTTGGCTGATAATTCAGAGGTGAATTCTATTTATTATTACTACTATAAATTTTTGAATAATGTCAATAATTTAATCCGTATTGTGGATCTTGATAATACTACAGAGACAAATAGGCAATATGTAGGAATAGCCAAAGCCTTTCGTGCGATGATTTACATGGATATGGCTCGTCTGTTTGAGTTTAAGAAGACTGGATTTTCTAAGCTGGATGACGAGGCTGCTACCAATGGGGTATATGGATTAACAGTCCCTATCATTGGTGAGAATATAACGGAAGCAGAAGCACGTAATAATCCGCGGGTTCCTTTTTATACTATTTACAGATATATCTTGGATGATTTGGAGAATGCAGAAGTTCTATTAGCTGATTACTTGAGGCCTACTAAGAATATGCCTGATTTGTCCATTATATTTGCATTAAAAGCTCGTTTTTGGCTAGAATTGGGTACGCGATTTGAAAAGTATTCTAATGATTTGGCAGCACTGATCCAGAATGTGGATTTAGATATAGATTCGGATAAGGATTGTTATATTAAAGCTGCCGATTGTGCAAGACAGGCTATAGTTAAAAGTGGTGCTGCTCCATTGACAGAATTGGAATGGTATGGTGGAAAAGACTATTTTACGGCCTTTAACTCTATTCAGACAAGTGCATGGATGTGGGGAGGAATCATGAATAAAGAGAATATTCACAGTGTATGGCTTAATTTGGCAGGGCACTTGTGTACAGAACAGACATTTGGGGTAGGAGGAATTTCCTATGGGGCACACAGAATGATCAGTAAGGTTTTATTTGAGCAAATCTCGGATGATGATTGGCGCAAAGAAACTTGGATTGCTCCTGAAGATGCTGGAAAGGCTCCAGGTACTAAATATCATACATTGTTCACCGATGAGAATTTTAAAAAGGTGCCTGCATATGTTCATTTAAAATTCAAGCCGAAAGAAGGCAATATGATTGACGCCAATGTAGGTGCACCGATAGATAATCTTTTAATGCGTGTTGAAGAAATGTATTTTATTGAGGCTGAGGCAATAGCCGCTAGTCAGGGGGTAAGTGCTGGAATTTCTGCTTTAGAGAATTTTATGAAAACTTATCGTTACAGTTCCTATCAATGTACGGCATCTACTATGGAGGATTTTCGTAAGGAATTGATTTTGCAAAAAAGGATAGAATTTTGGGGAGAGGGTATTATTTATTGGGATTATAAGCGTTTAGAATTGCCTGTTACACGGGGGTATCCAGGTACCAATTGTCCGGTGGGGTATCGTATGAACTCTAAAGAAGGATATTGCTGTCCATGGTTCAATTTATTTTTTAGTAAGTTTGAATCTATTAATAACCAAGCTATTATATTGAATCCGGATCCTTCGGCTATAGTGGAGGACTGGACAGAATAATGAATTGTTAATTTTTAAAGATCAGTTTATGGTTTAGCATTGTGAATGTCTGGATAGACGTTCATCTTGTTCTTTTCTCTGCCGAAGCTATACTTCGGCAGAGTTCTTTTGAAAGGGGAGGTTATGGTGTGATATTGCTACTTATGGTAGAATTTCTTATAAAAACAGGTCTAATCATTGTAATAACTATTCAGGCTATTGGTTTGTGACATCTTTTTCCGATATTTGTGTGGTTGAAAAAGGTAAATACTATGTTGAAACAGATTCTTCTTATATGGTTGTATTTTTCTGCCTTGCCTTTGTTTGGTCAGAGTTTGATTGATATTAAATATTATTCAGTTCAGGATGGGTTATCACAGAAAAATATTCAGAATTTCATTCAAGATGATAATGGTTATATATGGATGGCTACGTGGAACGGACTAGAGCGTTTTGATGGATATTCTTTTACTAATTATAAAACTTATCCTGAAAGTGATGTACGTATAACAAATCATCGTTTTACCAATATTGAAAAAAGTTCTCTGAATAATATTTGGTGTCAGACGTATGATAAACATTGTTATCTGTTTAATACCCGTACTTGTCAGTATGAAGATCCCTTTCTTTTCAACAAAGGGGTGATAAACTCAGTTGAAAAACTGTATGTATTGCGTAAAGGGATAACATGGGCCGTAGGTGTACAAAATGAGTTATTCCGTTTGGATGAAAATAGATTTCCTGCTACGGAGTCAGTGCAATTATATACTGGAAAAATAGAAAATAACATAGGAGACAGTATCTATATTGTGATGCAGGACAAGGATGGAGATGAATGGATTCTGACAAATAAAGGAGCTACGATTGTAGGAAAGAAGAGTATGGCAAATCTTATGCCTTTTAAGTTTATGGTAGAGAATGCAGATGATATCTATCTTGCTACTTCAAAAGGCTTTTTTGCCCGATATGACTATCAGAGTCAAAATGTTGTTCCATGTGTCCCCAATGAACCTATGTCTGAGATTATCGGACTGAAATCTTTATCTGATCATAAAATCGCTATTTTACAGAGAAAAGAGATTCGGTTTTATAATCCGAAAACAGGCAAGTTTACTCTTTATAAAATGCCTGTAGAGATCAGTCCTGATATATATCAAGATAGAAAAGGTATTTTTTGGTTGCTGGGGGTCACGGGCGGGGTTATTCGTTTAGATTGTACTACTGAGGATATTATCTTATTAAGTTATCCTAAGTTAAAGGAAGTTCCTTTTACCAAGCCCTGTACTTTTATACATGAGGACGAGTATGGTTGTATTTGGGTGAATCCTGTAGAAGGTGAGTTATACTTTTATGATCCGATGACTAGATCTTTGGAACAGGCTTATGTTTATGAAAAAGGAGTGAGAGTACCAATCTCATTTCAGGCTTTCAGCTATTTTATTGATCATCATAAAAATCTGTGGTATACCACTCCAGGAAGTGAATTAGGATATCTTTCTTTTCATCAAAGTGGGTTGGATTATATAATCAACAGACATAAAGAGTCTGCTCGTTCGTTGATGGAAGATCATCGCAAACGTGTATGGATTGGTTGGAAACGGAATCATAAAACTCAACCGGGAAACATCTGTCTTTATGATTCGTTAGGACAGTGGATAGGAAATATTTCGCAAAAAGGAAAAATAGTGGCGGATCAGTCTGTCTCATTTAATGCTGACGTGTACTGTATTTACGAAGATAAGGATCATAACATCTGGATGGGGACTAGAGAAGACGGTTTGTTTTTATTCCGTTTTCAAGGGGAGGACAACTATCAGGTAACTTGTTACCTGCCTGATAAAGATAATCCTTACAGCATTTCTTCCAAGTCTATATTCTCTATTTTGCAAGATTCGTCTGGAAGAATATGGATTGGCACTTTCGGTGGAGGTATCAATTTGGTTGAGTCTGCTTCCGCAGGAGGAGATTTGAAGTTTGTTCATTACGGTAATATTCTCAATAATTACCCCATTCATGTATGTGAGAAAGTGCGTTGTTTATATGAGGTGGCTGATGGAGTGATTTTGATAGGTACTACTGGCGGATTGCTGTCCTGTTCTACAGATTTTTCCCGTCCGGAAGAGATTCGTTTTTTTCATAATGTTTGTGATGAGCGTTATTCCAGTTTGAGCAATAATGATATATTGGATATAACCCAAACTAAGGGTGGTAAACTGCTGGTAACTACTTTGAGTGGTGGTATTAATATTTTGGATGATGGTAGCAGTTTATCTGAAAGATTGAACTTTAAACATTACAATGCCACTAATGACCGATTACCGGATTTGTCACTGTCCAGCATAGAGGATCAAGAAGGAAATATATGGATAGTTTCAGAAAACAAGATTTCCAAATTTGATGCTGGCCTGAATCTGCTCGAAGAGTATAAAGATCAGATACAGATGGCAGAGACTAGGCCTGTTTTGCTATCTTCTGGTAAATTGCTTTTAGGGTCACTATATGGTGCGTTATGTATAATTCCCGATGAGTTGCATAAGAGTGATTTCGTTCCTCCTATCGTTTTTTCCCATCTTGACATTTATCAGAATAATACTTCTCGCAGGCAGGACATATATAGTAACGATGAGGCTCAGTACCTGCAGCCGGATGAACGTAATTTCACTATAACTTTTGCTGCCTTGGACTATGTTAACTCTCCGGCTATAAAATACGTATATCGAATTAAGGGACTGAATGACCAATGGATAGAGCTTGGAAATAATCGTTCTGCCAGTTTGGTGAATGTACCTGCCGGCGATTATCTGTTTCAAGTCAAATCCACTAATGCCGATGGGGTATGGGTTGATAATGTGGCATCTTTGTCCGTACATATTGATCCTGTGTTCGGTGAAACTGTTTGGGCGGTATTGCTCTATATCACCATGCCGTGGTGATTATGTTGGTAGTGATCTGCATTGTGTTACGCATTACTAACCTGCAAAGAAGGATAGATTTTGAACAACAGATTTCCAACTTAAAACTGCGTTTCTTTACTGATATATCCCATGAGCTTCGTACACCGTTGACGCTTATAGCCAGTCCCATTGACGAAGTCATTAGTAATGAGAAATTATCTGATGCAGGCATGGAGAATATGCAAGTGGCCAAAAGAAACACAGACAGAATGTTGCGGCTCATCAATCAAATATTGGATTTTCGCAAGATACAGAATGACAAGATGAAAGTATTGGTGGAACAAGTAGATATAATCCCTTTAATTCTAAAAATCTACGGTAATTTTGTTCCTATGGCTCATACGCATCGTATTGATTTCAGGTTGTTTTGTCCTCTCGATTCCTTTGTTATGTATACGGATGTGGACAAATTGGAGAAGATTCTTTTTAATTTATTGTCCAATGCCTTTAAATATACTCCTGATGAGAAAAGTATCTCCCTATCTGTTACTTGCGAGAAACAGATTTTGTGTTTGCAGGTGAAAGATGAGGTAGAGGTATTAATGCCCAAAAGCTCAATCGTCTGTTTACCCGTTTTGATACTTTGGATGAGATTGATCCCAATATGTCTACCGGTATAGGACTTTCATTGGTCAAAGAATTACTGAATCTGCTTCATGGTACTGTCAGAGTAGACAGCAAACTGGGTGAAGGTAGCAGTTTCTTTATCAGACTGCCGGGTAACCGTGATGTTTTCGATGCCGATGCCAATATTGAATTTATTCTAGCGGACAGCAAGAATTCCGGACAGGAGGTGGCAATACCCGATAAGCTTACAGAAGAGGAAGAAGATAAGGAAACACGGATTCTCATTATTGAGGATAATGAAGAACTTCGCCATTTTATCTGTGGTGTGCTTGCTAGGGAGTATGTGGTTCTTGAAGCGGGTAATGGTTGTCAAGGACTTGAAATGACGTTGAGAGAATTACCCGATATCGTGATCAGTGATATTATGATGCCCGAAATGGATGGAATAGAATATCTGAAACGGGTTAAAGGAAACAATGATATTTGTCATATTCCTATTATTTTGTTATCTGCCAAGTCTTCTTTGAATGACCAAATCCAAGGACTGGAATACGGGGCAGATGAATATATAACGAAACCTTTTAGTTCTGCTTATTTGAAAGCCAGAGTAGATTCCTTACTCAAACAACGGCAAATATTGTATGATTATTACATTTCAAAGATGAGAGAAGGCGAGAAAGATACTAGTCTTATGGAACAACTTACTCCTTCTACTCCTCAAGTTACTCATTTTGATAATGATTTCATCCGGAATATTCTTCAGAGTGTGGAGGAAAACATTCAGAATTCTGAATTTAAAATTGACGATTTGGCAGAAGCTATGAGCATGAGCCGGACTGTATTCTACCGGAAGGTGAAATCTTTGATGGGAGTTTCTCCTGTAGATTTTGTAAAGACGATGCGGATTAAACGGGCTGTCCAACTTTTGGAACAAGATGAATTTACTGTATCTGAAGTAGGATATATGAGTGGATTCACTACTCCGCAATATTTCAGCAGAGTATTCAAAGAAGCAATGGGATGTACACCAAAAGAGTACAGATTAAAGCATAAAACGATTGTTGAACAAAATGTATAATTAATGCCCCAAATACTGCAATGGCTGTATAGGTATCTTGTCCTATTTTTGCATAGAATTATAAACATAATACAATACTATGCAGACAAGAACCGCTCAAATTTTGGTATCTTTGCTGTTTCTGACAACAGCCATATCTTCATGTGATAAAAAAGAAGTATCTCCGTGGAATCAAATGACCGAGGTTAATAATCAAATTGTACCTCCTGTCTTCCCTGAGAGAAGTTTCGTGATTACGGATTATCACGACGTAAAAGACACGCTTTATACGAATGCCATTAATAGGGCCATAACTATTTGTTCTGAGCAGGGAGGTGGGAAAGTTATTATTCCCGATGGAGAGTTTCTCACAGCCCCCATCCGTTTGAAATCCAATGTAAACCTTCATTTATCTGACAGTACGGTACTGAAGTTTACTACAGATCCCTTCTTCTTCGACCTTGTGCAGACTCGCATAGAAGGAATAGATTGTTACAATATCTCTCCGTTGATTTATGCCTATGGAGAAACTAATATTGCCATCACTGGTAACGGGGTGATGGATGGCCAGGCTGATAGCAGTAATTGGTTCAGTGAAAACAGAATTCGTGGTATTGTACAGGAAGATGGTAAGAAAATAAATGAGAAAACTTTGTTGTATGAAATGAAAGAGGATTCTATTCCTTTTAAAGAACGTGTCTTTATGAGAGAGAATGGTATACGCCCCCAGTTTATCAACCTCTATAAATGTAAGAATATTCTATTGGAAGGATTTACTCTCAACCGTTCTCCGTTCTGGCTTATTCATCCGTTGTTGTCCGAGAATATCACTGTCAGGAAAGTCAAAATGCAGAGTCATGGCTATAATAATGATGGTTGTGATCCGGAATCATGCAGGAATGTATTGATTGAGGATTGTGATTTTGATACAGGTGATGATTGTATCGCCATCAAATCGGGACGTGATGAAGATGGCCGTTACTGGAATATCCCCAGTGAGAATATTATAGTCCGTCATTGTAGAATGAAGGATGGTCATGCCGGAGTAGCTATTGGCAGTGAAGTGACCGGAGGATGCCGTAACGTATGGGTGGAAAATTGTACCATGGACAGTCCTGAACTCGACCGTATTATCCGTATAAAATCAAATGCCATGCGAGGAGGCGAAGTAGAAAATATATTTATCCGGAATATTAGGGTAGGTGAATGTAAGGAGTCTATTTTAGGCTTTGAATTGAAATATTGGCATGTGGATGACGGACCGTATCTTCCTTATTTTCACAATATTCATTTGGAAAATATCACAAGTAAGAAAAGTCAGTATGTTTTGCATCTGGATGGTTTTGAGGATAAAATACAGGCGCGAGATATTTTTGTGAAAGATTGCACTTTTGATGGAGTGATGAAACCGGAAATAAATAAGGTGACTGGTGTTGAAAACATTCACTTTGAGAATGTAACAGTAAATGGACAGGATTTTAAAGGAGTATAAAGTAATGAACAGATTCGTATTTTTATTAGGTTTTCTTTTGATGGCATTGATGACGGTTACTCTTCAGGCTCAGAAAATAATTCCTTTGTGGCAGAATAATATGCCCAATAGCAAAGGTATAGTTCTTAAAGATTCTGTAGTCAGGGAACGTGTGGTACAAGTCGGAATTCCTGCTGTTCATGTTTATGAACCGTCAAAAGCCGAGCGTACCGGTACGGCGGTATTGATCATTCCTGGTGGCGGATATGTGAAACTGGCGCATGAAATCAGCGGTATCGCATTGGCAAAATGGTATAATACCTTGGGAGTAACGGCTTTTGTCCTGATACATCGTTTCCCGCAATCACCGGATGTAATAGAATCTTACAAAGCTCCTTTGCAGGATGGACAACGTGCTCTTCGCTATATACGTGCTCATGCGGAGGAATATGGAATAGATATTCATAAAGTGGGAGTGATGGGTTGTTCTGCCGGCGGTCATCTGGCCACTTCATTGTGTGCTATTGATGAAGACTGGTCAAAAGTGGGCGATGCACTGGATGCATATAGTTGTAAACCTTCTTTTGCTGTATTGATATCTCCGGTTATTTCTATGGATGACGCTATTGTTCATAAAGGGAGCCGGACAAATCTGTTGGGAAAGCGGGAACAGGATATCGCTCTCAGAAACTTGTTTTCTTTGGAAAAACAAGTGGATGGTAACACGGCACCGGCTATCTTGTTTCATGCTTCTAATGACAAGGCTGTTTCTCCTTTGAACAGCGTCGCTTATTATACAGCCTTGTATAAAGCGGGAATAGAGAAATCTTCGTTGCATCTGTTTCCTGTCGGTGGGCATGCCATCTCTTTGCGTGCACAAAGGGGAAGCACGGTCATGTGGCCGGAGTTGGCTGAAGCTTGGTTGATAGAGAATGGATTTCTTTCTCCATTATAAAAGTCGATGATATTTATTAATTTAATTATAAAATGACACGTAAGTTATTAAAAATAGCACTTGTAGTTTTGCTATTTGTAGTCAGCATCAGCATAGATGCTCAGGAAAAACCTGTATTATGGTATGATAAGCCTGCCAGATATTGGGAAGAGGCATTACCTTTGGGAAATGGACGATTGGGAGCCATGGTATATGGTAATCCTGTAACCGAAGAGATTCAATTGAATGAGGAAACAGTATCGGCAGGTTCTCCTTATAAAAATTATAATCCTGAGGCTAAAGGAGCGTTGGCGACCATCCGTCAGTTAATTTTTGCTGGTAGATATCCTGAAGCTCAAGCGTTGGCAGGTGAAAAAATCCTCTCCAAGAACGGTTTCGGGATGCCATATCAGACAGTGGGCAGCTTGCGTCTGGACTTTCCTAGTCATGAAAATTATACAAACTTCCGTCGTGAATTGGATTTGGAAAAAGCTGTAGCCACGACTGCTTATACTGTAAATGGAATAGATTATAAGCGTGAGGTCTTTACCTCTTTTGTCGACCAGCTGGTCATTGTCCGCCTTACTGCTTCTCAACCGGGAAAACTTACTTTTTCCGCTTCCCTGACTTGTCCTCAGAAGGTGGATGTTACCGTTTCTGGAAAGAATGCCTTGATTTTGGAAGGCACAACTAAAGGAGACGATTTCACAAAAGGTTCTATTTGTTTCCGTGCAGATTTGAAGTTAGATTTACAGGGTGGAAAGAGTGTGGCAGGAGATACATTATTATCCGTGACTAATGCTAATAGTGCTACTATTTATATCGCCATGGCCACTAATTTTGTGAATTATAAGGATATATCCGGAAATCCATCCGGGCGTAATAAGGTATCCATGAAGAATGCCGGAAAGAATTATGCCCGAGCTTTACAGGCTCATATCAGTGCATATCAAAAATACTATAACCGTGTATCTCTGAATTTGGGACGCACTTCGCAGGCTGATAAACCTACTGATGTCCGGATAAAAGAATTCGCTATTTCCGATGATCCCCATCTGGTTGCTCTTTATTTTCAGTTCGGTCGTTATTTGCTTATTTCCAGTTCTCAGCCGGGAGGACAACCTGCTAATTTACAAGGTATTTGGAATCAGAAACTAAATCCTGCTTGGAAATGCCGTTATACCACCAATATCAATGCGGAAATGAATTATTGGCCTGCCGAAGTTACCAATTTGCGTGAGATGCATGAGCCTTTCCTACAAATGGTGAAAGAATTGTATGAGAACGGTCAGGAGGCTGCCCGGGAGATGTATGGTTGCCGGGGATGGGTATTGCATCACAATACGGATTTGTGGCGTATGAATGGTGCTGTAGATAGGGCTTATTGTGGACCGTGGCCTACCTGTAATGCGTGGTTATGTCAACATTTGTGGGACCGTTACCTCTATTCGGGTGATAAGGAATACCTGGCTTCCGTGTATCCTATTCTGAAGAGTGCTTCAGAATTTTTTGTTGATTTTTTAGTAAGAGATCCCAATACCGGTTATCTGGTAGTCACTCCTAGTAACTCTCCGGAGAATTCGCCTAGTATTTGGAAAGGGAAAGCCAATCTGTTTGCAGGTATCACGATGGACAATCAGTTGGTATCCGATTTATTTTCAAATACTCGTTCAGCAGCACAGATTTTGAATCTGGACAAGCAATTCTGTGATACCATTCTGTCATTAAAAAGGCAACTTCCTCCCATGCAAGTAGGGCAATACGGACAGTTGCAAGAGTGGTTCGAAGACTGGGATAACCCTAATGACCATCATCGTCATATCTCTCATTTATGGGGACTTTTCCCCGGTTATCAAATTTCTCCTTATTCATCACCTATACTTTTTGAAGCTGCCCGTAATACATTGATACAGCGTGGTGATCCTTCTACTGGTTGGTCTATGGGATGGAAAGTCTGTTTTTGGGCAAGATGTTTGGATGGGAATCATGCATTTAAGTTGATTGCCAATCAGTTGAATTTTGTTTCTCCTGAAGTACAGAAAGGTCAGGGAGGAGGTACTTATCCAAATTTATTCGATGCTCATCCGCCTTTCCAGATTGATGGAAATTTTGGTTGTGCAGCCGGAATTGCTGAAATGTTGATGCAGAGCCATGATGGGGCTGTTCATTTACTTCCTGCTTTACCTGATACCTGGAAAAATGGAGAGATTAGGGGGCTTCGTGCACGTGGTGGTTTCGAAATCGTTTCTCTGAAATGGAAAGACGGCAAGGTAGAGTCGGCAATTATCAAATCTACTATCGGTGGTAATCTTCGCTTACGTGTGCACAATACTTTGGCGATGGATGGTATGACATTGGTTAAAGCGGAAGGAGATAATCCTAATCCCTTGTTTGAAAAGCAAGAAATCAGTCGTCCGCTGGTTAGTGAGAAAGTTCCATTGAAAGGAGTGGAATTGAAAGATTCTTATTTATATGATGTAGCTACTGAAGCAGGACAGACTTATACTTTTATTTCAAGTTGTCTTTGATTTTACAAGAATATTTTCTGATATAAATTCAAATATGAAAAAAATATCAATTTACTGTTTTATACTAATATCTTTAGGATTTATCGGTTGTACTTCTAAAACCCATGAAAAAACAATTGAGGATTTCGACATTCGGGAAATGAGCCTGCAAGTAGATACGCTTTATAGTAGGATGACACAAGCCGAAAGAGTTGCACAATTGTATGGTATTCGTCCGAAAGAAATAATGGAGGATGGAAAACTGTCATTAGAAAAGTGTAAAGAGAAGATACCTGACGGTATAGGGCATATTTGTCAATATGCTTGCGCTTTAGATATGGAACCAAATGAACTGCGTGATTTTGTGCGTGATCTTCAAAATTATCTGATACATGAGACTCCCTCAGGTATACCAGCCATATTTCACGAAGAGGCCATTACCGGACTGGCTGCCAAAGGAGCGACCGTTTATCCCCAACAATTGGTATAGCCTGCACATGGAATCCGGAACTGGCTACAGTAAAAACGGAACAAACGGCGGAAGTCATGCGCTCTGTTGGCGCTACTCTTGCTTTGTCACCCATGGTCGATCTCATACGTACCGCTCATTGGCCACGTATAGAAGAATCCTATGGTGAAGATGGGTATCTTAGTGCAGCTATGGGAGTCGCTTTTGTGGAAGGTCTGCAGAAGAAAGGATTGAAAAATGGAGTTGCTGCGTGCACCAAGCATTTTTTGGGATATGGTGGAGGCTCTTCTTTGAGTTGGAAAGAAATTTATGAGGAAGTGCTTTTGCCACATGAAGCTATGATACGACAGGCGGGATGTAAGGTTTTGATGACATCCTATGGCCGGTTCCGTAGTGAACAAGCCGTATCCAGCGATACTCTTCTGAATAAAATATTACGTGGATATCTTGGATTTGACGGAGTAGTGGTCAGTGACTATGGGGCAGTAGGATATGCTAGTCAAAAAGGAAATCCTGATATCTTGAAACAACGGGCTGTTGAGGCTCTAACCGCAGGTAATGACATTGAATTACCATCAAATAACTGTTATAAATATCTGCCCGAATTAATAGGAGACAGTTTGGTTAATGAGAAATATTTTGAGATTGCGGTAAAACGTGCATTAATGTTGAAAGCACGTCTGGGCTTATTATCTACAGACCGGAAGCTTTATGCAACAGGAAATTTGGATTTGGATTGCCCCGAATATCGTAAAACTTCTTATGACTTGGCATGTCAATCCATTGTCTTGTTAAAAAACAACAATGTATTGCCCCTTTCTGGCAAATATAGAAAAATAGCTTTGGTCGGTCCGAATGCAAATACATATTGGTGTATGTTAGGAGATTATACATATCAGTCTATGCAGGCATTCTGGTGGGGAGGAAAAATAGACCCTGACAGTCCTAAAATTGTTTCTGTATATGATGCTTTTAAGCACAAGGCGAATGGTAGATTCACTGTGGACTATGAACGCGGATGTGATTGGAGTGCAAAAAATGAGACTTCCATTATCCGTGAAGGAGATCCTAGAACTGAACGCTTGAATATGATGTTAATGGAATCATCGATTCTACTAACTGGCAGGCTGCCATAAATGTAGCTTCGGAAAGTGATGTGATTATTGCTGCATTAGGAGAGAATCCTACCTTATGCGGAGAGGCTCGGCAACGTAAAGGTATCTGTTTGCCGGGAGATCAGGAACAGTTTTTAAAAGAACTGATTGCTACAGGTAAACCGGTTGTTCTGGTTATGTTTGGTGGACGTCCACAAGTGATTGACGAAGTAGAAGCAGGTTGTTCAGCTATTCTGCAAGCGTGGTATCCGGGCGAAGAAGGAGGAAATGCTGTTGTTGATATTTTGTTAGGCAATGTCAATCCGTTCGGAAAATTATGCGTTAGCTATCCTAAGACTGAAGATAAAGAACTTTATTGTTATAACAATGGTGAATTCCAAGAAAGAATAGCTTATCCGTTTGGTTTTGGGCTTTCATATACTTCCTTTGAATATAGCGATATAAAAGTTCCGTCTACTGCACAAACAACTGATGATTTGATTGAGGTTAGCTGTAAGGTGAAAAATACAGGAAAATGTGCAGGTACTGAAGTTGTGCAACTTTATCTGTCTCCTACTTCCTCGGAATTTCTCAAGCCTATACAGCTAAAAGGGTTTGCCCGTGTGAATTTGAACCCCGGCGAATCGAAAATAATAAGTTTTAAGGTTTCTCTTCAGCAAATGGCTTATTATGCAAATAATGGATGGACTATAGCCGGTGGTCAATATACATTTAAAATAGGTGCGTCATCTTCTGATATCCGTTTGGAATCATCATGTCAGCTAACTGGAGAAAATGTGCGGATGGAGCGTAGAAATACTCTTTTTTCTATAAGTGAAATAGAATAGGAAAAATAAGAAAGCTTCAAAAAGCTATATTGCATTACCCTTTTTACTTTGGTCTTTTGAACGTAATGAAGAATCTGTTAACGCAAAATAGTGTGTGTATTCGGATTCTTCATTATGTTTAGAATGGCAAAAAGACAGAATGCCGGGATTTTCAGATTCCCTCCTGTTAGCCTAAATCGATTTATATTCGGATAACTCTGTTTTTGTTATTCTCAAACCGGATTTTATAAATCTTAGACTGAATAATGCAATATCCGGTTTTTGTTTTTATTCATCTTTGCGTGCTAAAAACTTTAAATGATACTATAAATGAAAACAATGAAGAACATGAAACAAAGTAGGTTTATTTTGTTTGTGCTTTCATTCCTGGTGATGAGTGTCGGGAATGTTTATGCACAAAATGTTACCGTAACAGGTACAGTTCTAGACAGTACCGGTGAGCCTGTCATCGGTGCTAATGTGAAAGTGGCGGGGAAGTCATCTATAGGAACCATTACCGATTTCGAGGGGAATTTCTCCTTGTCGGTCCCTGCGGACACGAAAAAATTGGAAATCAGTTATATCGGTATGCTTTCACAAGAGGCTGTCATTAAGCCGGGAACTCCGGTAAAGGTAATTTTGAAAGAAGATACGGAAGAATTGGATGAAGTGGTAGTCATTGGTTATGGTACTGTAAAGAAACGGGACTTGACCGGTTCTATGACCTCCATCAAGCAAGCGGACATTATTGCTGTTCCTACGACGAATGCTTTGGAAAGCCTGCAAGGGAAAGTGGCTGGACTGGATATGACTAAATCAAGTGGTCAGACAGGTTCGGGCTTGTCCTTTTCCATTCGCGGTAATCGGTCATTGAACGCTTCGAATGCTCCGCTGATTATTGTAGACGGAGTGCCCTATGGGACAGATATTGATATCAATCCCAATGTCATAGAATCCATGGAAATTCTGAAGGATGCTCCTCCACCGCTATTTATGGTTCTCGCGGTGCTAACGGAGTTATCTTGATCACTACAAAGAAAGGGGCTGTAGGCAAGACCAAGGTTTCATATAACGGTTATTATTCCATCAATTCCGTAGCTGCTTATCCCGATAGAATGAATTTGTCCGAATGGGCCGACTTCAAGAGAGAGGCTTATCGTACGGACGGCCAGTGGGGAGGTCCTGAAGATGATGCCAAAATTTTTGGTTCTGCTTATGATGCGGTAAAATCCAATCAAAATGTAGACTGGGTGGATATGCTGATGCAAACGGGTAGCCAGATGTCCCATTCTGTCAATATTTCAAATGGTACGGAGAAAACAACATTCAATCTGGCTTTTGAATATATGTCCGAAGACGGTTTGGTGAAGATGGATGATATGGACCGTTATAATGCAACCTTATCCTTATCGCATAAGCTCACTGATAACTTGAAATTGAATGCCAATGTGGTATATACCTATTTGGATCAGAATATCCGACGTGATCCTTTCAACCGTTCTATTTATTACGCTCCCTATGGAGATGTATATAATGAAGATGGTTCTATCAATGTGCTTCCTTTTAATGATGGGCAGACCATTAGCCCCATAGCCGAAGAAGTTCCCGGAGCCTATAAAAATAACCGGCTGACCAGCCATTTGGTGGGGAATGTAGGAGCTACCTGGAACATTATCAAGGACTTGACACTGACTTCTACTTTTGGCTTTGACAAGAAAGATATCCGTACAGGACATTTTGCTGATACATATACGTTAGACGGAGCGGGAAATTATTCGTTGGCGGATGCTACCAATCATAGTGACGTCAATTGGTCGTGGGAAAATACATTGGCTTATTCGTTCACATTAGGAAAACATAATCTGAGTCTGATGGCTGGTAACGCATTATATAAAAATGTGGCCGAGGAATATAAGGGTGCGGGGCATAACCTTATTTCATCCACTATGTTGTTTTATAATTTGGGTGGTTTGCAGGATAGTCAGCAGATATCCAGCAGTTATGTACAAACCACTATGGCATCTTTCTTTGGGCGTATCAACTACAAATTCAATGAGAAATACCTGATGACTGTGACTTTGCGTCAGGATGGTTCATCTGTATTGGCAAAAGATCATCAGTGGGGGGTCTTCCCATCTGTGGCTTTGGCTTGGCGTATGAATGAAGAGAATTTTTTGAAGAACGTAGAACAACTTTCCAATTTGAAACTTCGGCTGAGTTATGGTATTTCGGGAAACAGTGCTGTTTCTGCCTATCAGACTCAGGGAGGATTGGGAAAGACCATGTATGCTTATCTCATAAATAATACGGAAAACGGAGCCTATGGCTACTATCCAGCTTTGACACCGAATTATAATCTGGGCTGGGAAAAAACAGCAACGGCTAATATCGGTATTGACTTCGGTTTCTTCAATAACCGTATCAGTGGTTCATTGGATATTTATCAACAAAAGACATCAGATTTGTTGATGCAGAAGAAAGTACCTAGTTCTACCGGATATTCTTTGGCATGGGATAATGTAGGAAAAACTGAGAATAAAGGTGTGGAATTAGTTATTAATACCCAAAATTTCAATCAAAAGGATTTCTCTTGGAATACCGATTATACATTTACTTTGAACAGAGAGAAAATTACTGAGCTGGCAGATGGAACTGACCGTGATATCAGTAACGGTTGGTTTGTAGGGCATTCCATCAAGACACATTATGGATTGGAGAAAATCGGTATTTGGCAGCTTGACGAGGCCGCGGAAGCAGCTAAGTATGGTGAGAAGCCGGGACGTATAAAAATAAAGGACCAGAATAAGGATGGTTCAATAGACAATGATAATGACCGTATCATCTTGGGCTCGGAAACTCCCGATTTCGTAATGGGGTTGAACAATACATTCAAATACAAGAACTTTGATTTGCGCGTTTTCATGTATTGGAGACAAGGGCAAATGTTACATTCGGAAGCCAACGGTTACGGCTCATACCGTATTCAGGGAGATCCGGGTATTAAAGTAAACTATTGGACTCCGGAGAATCCTACTAACGAATTTCCCCGTCCGGAAAAAAGTTATTCGGATTCTTCCAAATTAGATGCATTGGGATACGTGGATGGTTCGTATTTGAAGATTAAAGAAATCACTTTGGGATATCAGTTGCCTAAATCATGGATCGGGAAGATTCATGCTTCTAATATCCGTATCTATTGTTCATTAAAGAATTTCTTTACTTTCAGTCATTTAGACAATTATGATCCCGAACGAGGAGGCTCCTTGAGCTATCCGATGACAAAACAAGCAGTATTTGGTATTAATGTTGATTTCTAAACAAGCGAACAGGTATGAATAAATTATATAAATGGTGTTTGCTCAGCTGTATGGCGGCAACCTTGAGCTCATGTAATGATTTCCTGACAGAGGAAAATCCCAGCGGATTGACCGCTGATACTTTTTATAAAACCGAATCGGGTGCGGAAGCTCTGATTAACTCATGTTACACACCGTTGCGTTTTTGGTATGGACAGGAATATGCCACATCAATGACAGAGTTGGGAACGGATATATTTACCCGGGGAAATGGTTGTGCCGAAGCTGAGCTTTCCGATTATAACTCGTCATTACAAGGTTCCAGCAATGCGATAACTAAAGAGTGGGAACGTTTGTATTCGGCATTGAATACTTGTAACACTGCCTTGAACCGTTTGCCTAGCTCTGAACTTTCAGCTTCGGTTAAAGATATCCGTATGGGGGAAGCCTATTTCTTGCGGGCTCTTTATCTATGGCATATTGTAGAGACATGGGGAGGTGTTTATTTAACGACAGAAGAATGTACCGAGCCGTCAGGTTACGTTTACCGTTCGTCCGAAGAGGATTTTTATACTCAGATTATAGCCGATTTAAAAGAGGCGGTGGCTAAATTACCGGTTTCCACTTCCGATTACGGGCGTGCTACCAAAGGTGCGGCAGAAGCGTTTCTGGCACGCGTTTATCTGTATAATAAAAATTATGAGGAAGCGTTGAAATATGCTCGTAATGTCATTAACAATTATGGTTATAGCTTGGCAGAAGATTATTCGGACCTTTGTGATATTTATAAATGTAATGATGTAAAAGAGAATGTGTTTGTTTGTATGTACACAAAGAGTGAGATATTCGGAACTTCCATTGAAGAAGGTCCTGACGGGAACCCCATCATTTGGAGGACACCGGGTAATAACCCTTCACATCTGTTGTGGGTGATGTGTTATGATCAGGTACTCGATAAAGACGGTAAGAAACCTGTTACGCGCTCCATAGAATATGGTCGCAGTTTCAACAGATATATGCCTACGCTGTATTATCTGAACCTGTTCGATGAAAAGATGGATGCCCGTTATGATGATGTGTTCCAGCAGGCATGGATTTGTAACAATACGAACAGTACTTATATCTCACCGGGAGATACGGCTATTTTCTTTACTAAATATAGTGTGTCCGATGCAGAGGAAGCTAAACACGATTATATCACCATAGACAAGGATTTTGTTTACAATGCCGATGGCTCTGTCAAGAATAGGGTTCAGAATGTGACTTTCAAAAAATTCCTTGATCCGTCTCGTGAGTCAGTGAATTATACGGGAAGTGTGAGACATGGTGTGGTCATTCGTCTTGCTGAGTTGTATCTGATAGCTGCCGAGGCTGAATTATTCTTGAACGATAATGCCTCTGGAACATCTTATATCAATGAGGTAAGGAGAAGAGCAGCTATTCCCGGCAAGGAAGCCGCCATGGAGATAAAGCCGGAACAGTTGACATTGGATTTTATTTTGGATGAACGGGCCGTGAGTTGGGAGGAGAGCAGCAACGTTGGTTCGATTTGAAGCGTACCGGTAAGCTGCTGGAAAGAGTAAAAGCATACAATCCGGATGCGAAAGTGAATATAAAAGAGCATCATTTGCTACGTCCTATTCCTCAGACTCAACTGGATGCCATTATCAATAAAGAAGAGTTCGGGCAAAATGCCGGTTACAATTAAGTGTGCCTGTCAGGCTGAAGTTTGATTTCCGGTGAAGGTGTATCTTGATGATTGGCAGAGAAGTTATTTAGCTTGCAAAAGTTGGTAAATAACATAAGTTCGTTTTTTAAAAAGGTCTTGTTCTTTTTTTAAAATGAACTTATGTTTTTAAAAAACATCCTTATCTTTTTTGCATAGGAACTTGTGTTTTTGTACATGAACAAAAAATTGATGATTCCCACATATATATGTGTAACCTCACGCGGACGTATATATAGTCCTACGTGAACGTTCATGAAGTGCCGCATGAACATTCGTATAAAACAGGTTGTCTTTCCTCGGAACATTTTCCCTTTCACGACGGGAGGTTTTTACAAACTGACAGCATAAGTTTAGGAAGTTTCTTCCATTGTTTCCGAAAGTTATGCCGTTAACTTTCGGGACTACTCCTATCAATGCAAAAAACACATTTTATCTCTCATGCTCTCATCTTTTATCACTTTCCCCCGATGAATAAAGCGTTTAAAGGGTGAGAGATGAGGTGAGAGATGCCCCAAAAGGTGAGAGCAACTGCTCTCACAAAGCCAAAAAATGTCTTGTTATGCAATCTGGGAACAGAACATCTCTTTCTTTTCGGCTCAGTCAAGATATATGCATGAAACTATTGAATTACAGATACCCTTATAGTCTTGAATTCAATCCCGGCTGTCATATCGTTGCTATTTTTCTCGAAAAGAAAAGGAGGAAAAGACATATTGAGGTTTCCGATAAAAGGTGATGATAGTGTTAACAGAGTTAATAATTCTGTTGTGGAACTTTCCGGCAAATACAGTCTGTCAAATGATCGTTGATAAAACCTGAAGCTTGCAAATGGGCGTAGCAAATCGTAGTTCCGAAGAACTTGAAACCTCGTTTTTTCATATCTTTACTCATGGCATCGGATTCGGGGGAGGATACCGGAATCTCGCTCAATGACCGGAATGTGTTGATAATCGGCTTTTTGTCGGGAAAGAATGACAGGGTATAATTATAAAAACTGCCGAATTCCTTTTGTACGGCAAGGAATAGTTTCGCATTCGTGATTGTCGATTTGATTTTCAGACGGTTTTTTACAATGCCCTCAAATTGCATTAGCCGCTCAACGTCTTCATCGGTCATTTGTGCCACCAACTCGGCATCAAAATTACAGAAGGCTTTACGATACCCCTCTCTTTTTCTAAGAATCGTTATCCAGCTTAGTCCTGCTTGGGCACTTTCCAATACAAGAAACTCAAACAGCGTCTTGTCATCGGTTACTAACTTTCCCCACTCCTGATCATGGTATTTCACATACAATTCGTCTGTTCCGCACCAACCGCAACGTCCGTTTGTTATATCTTGCATAATTCTATCATTTGTGATATGGAACAAATGTAATGGATTCATGGCATTATGCCAAATTTAAAAGGACTATTTTATACGCATATATAAATTATCTTACAGTGTCAGGAGCCGTTCTTGTAAAAATCTTTTGGCAGTACTCCAAATTGTTTCTGAAAACATTTGGCAAAATAGGAAGAAGAGTTGAAACCGACAATATAGCATACTTCATTGATTCTGTATTCTCCGGATTGAATCAGTTGGGCTGCCATTTTCAACCGTTCCAGTTGAATAAACTCATTGGGGGTAATTTGAGCGATTCCCTTTATTTTTCGATGCAGGCTGGAACGGCTCATATTCATTTTCTCGGCTAATATATCCACATTAAAATCGGGTTCCGAAATGTTCTTTTGAATTACTTCTATTAGTTTGTCTAAAAAGTTCTCATCTGCTTTGCTCAGTGCAATGGTTTTGGCGTTCACAAAAGGTGATGAAGTAAAAGCATGGCGCAATTTGTCCTGATTGCTTAATAAGTTCGCTATGCGTGCCAATAAATACTCCGTAGAAAAAGGTTTTTCTATATAGTCGTCGGCTCCCAGTTCTATTCCTTCTATCTTGGATTGCATGGTAACTTTTGCTGTGAGCAGAATGATAGGAATATGGCTATGTTCGATATCGGTCTTTAATGTATGGCATAATTCGAAACCATCCATTTCGGGCATCATCACATCACTGACAATCAGACTGATTGTCTTTTCTGATAGCACTTGCAAGGCTTCCTTGCCATTAGATGCACGTATAACGCAATATACAGTTTCCAGTTGTGCGCAAATAAAGTTCTGCATCTCGGGGTCATCCTCTACTACAAGAATACAGATGTTAGTGCTGTGTTGCCGGATGACTGTTTGCATATTGCCGGTCTGGCTGATAGTGGAATCTTTTTGTAATTGTATGGCTTTTTCTTGATCGACAGGAAGCTCGACACAGAAACAGATTTCTTCACTATCCTTTAAGTAAAGTTTTCCTTTATGTAATTCTGCCAAGGAACGTGCCAAAGGCAGGCCGATGCCGGTACCGGCTGTGCGTTGCCCACCGGAGGTTTGTTTGATTTGCACAAAAGGCTGGAAAATTTTTTCTTGCATATCGTGGGGGATGGGATGCCCGTCATTGCTGACCATAATGGAGAAGTATCCCGGTTCTTTCATGCCGCATGGTGGTATTAAAGATACATGGATAGATGATGTGGCATATTTTACTGCATTATTGAACAGATTGCTTAGAATTTTGGTCAGGGCTTCTTTATCTACGGGTGCATTGAAATCCTGTTCGGGCAGGTCTGTTTGAAATTTCAACCCATTCTGTTGGGCGGCGGGATTGAAACGGATATAAGTGTCTCTTATTAGTTGGGAGATATTACAATCCATAAAGTTAAGACGGAACCCCTTGGTTTCTGTTTTTCGGAAGTCGAGTAACTGATTGGTCAGGTCAAGTAATCGCAGGGTATTCCGTTCCATGACGTCCAGGTTCTCACGGATGGTGTTGCGATCTATGTTTTCCTTGTGCAGGATGTTCTCTAACGGGCCTTTTATCAGGGTTAGCGGTGTGCGGATTTCATGTGCTATATTAGTGAAGAAGTCTATTTTGGCATGATAAATTTCTTTTTCCTTTTCGGCTTCTAAGATTTCCAGTTGTCGTTGTTGTTTGTCCGTGATTTGTTTTCGGAAGCGATAGAAGATATATCCGATACCGGCTGCCGAAGTATAAAATAAAGAAGATAGGCCCACGGGGATTTCCAGAAAGGAGGTGCGATATGTATGTGGATACTTTTGATGTCATTACTCCATTCTCCCTTGGCGTTAGCTGTTTTCACGCAGAAAGTATAGTCGCCTGGCTTTAGATTGGTATAGGAAGCGGTGGAACTTTTTGTGGTACTGTACCACTCTTTATCAAATCCTTTCAATGTATAACTCAGATAATTTTCTTCAGGGGCGGCGTAACAAAGAGCTGCAAAGCGGAAGGCAAAAGAGTTTTGATTATACTTCAGGTTTATTTCCCGGGTATAAGTCACGCTTTGACTGAGGGGGGAATCTTTGGTGCCTATATCGGCGCTTTTGTTGAAAAGCAGGAAATCGGTGATGGCTACAGGTGGAAAATAAGTGTTTTCGGTGAAGGACTCGGGTTTGAAGGCAATGAAGCCATTGATACATCCGAAATAGATGGTACCGTTTTTGCTCTTAATTCCTGAACTATAATTGAACTGATTGGTGAGCAGTCCATTGTTGTCTGCATAAATGTTCGAGGTTTTGGTCTTCAGATCGAACCGTATCAATCCTTTGTTGGAGGTGAGCCAAAGGATGTCATTGTTGGCTTCTACAATCTTATAAATCACATCATTGGCAAGCCCTTGTGAAGAATCATAAGTAGTGAATTCCTCTGTGTCCTGGTTGAATGAGCAGAATCCTCTTCCCAGCATGGTGAACCACAAACGTTGCTTGCTGTCTTCATAAATACTTATCACCTTGTTGTAAGGGAGTCCGTGGGGAACTCCGGGAGTAGAAACATAATTTTTCCAGCTGTTATTTCTAGGATTGTATTTGAATATACCGGAATTATAGGTGGCAAACCAGATATTTCCTTTACTGTCTTCCAATATGTTGAAAACAAAGATACCATCCATTTTGTGGATACGGGTGAAATCATTTGTTTCATGGTTATAGAGATTGAGTCCGGTTGTGGTACCTATGTAGAGTTGACCTGCAGAGGTGCGGCACATGGAATAGATGTTGTTGTCGTTCAATGTATTTTCGGCATGTCCCATCAGGTAGTGACGGGAACGGCGGGTCTTCAGATCCAATGAGTATAATCCTTTGGAATATGTACTATCCACAGAGTGTGATTGTCCATACTTAGAGCGTGGACATTATAGTGCAGTCCTGCCAGTGGACAAGGGCTGAATTCTTTGGTCTTTGGATTGAATTTGTTCAAGCCGCCGTCTTCTGTTCCTATCCATAGATTTCCGTCTTCATCTTCGCAAAATTCACGGACTACTTTTCCGCTGAGGCTGTTTTGTCCTATGATGGGATAGTATTTTTCGAAGGTGGCATATTGGGTGGGATAATAGTCTATGCCTCCGAAATAGCTGCCGATCCATATGCCACCTTCAGCATCCTTGTAGAGGGAATAAATGGCATTGTCCGACAAGGAATAGTCATCGTTGGGATTGTAGGTGAGGTGTTGGATTTCCCGGGTTTCCTTGTTGTAAGTGTATATTCCTCGTTCTGTGGCAACCCACAATGTTTTTTTGTCGATGGGATAGATGTTTCTTACAAAGATACTTTCGGTTTGGGAAGAGTCCGGTAGCAAGTCGGTGACTGTCCGGGTAAGGATATTGATACTTTTCAGACCACCTTTTGCGGAACCAGTGTACAAGGTATTATGCTGTTCGGGGAAAATTTTGAAAATCTGGTCATCGGTGAAGAGGTTTTTCCCCTCTTGTGTTTGGAATAACCGGAAGTTCTGGAAATGATCATCAGTATAATAAAGCCCTTTTCCGTTATAGCCTATCCATACTGCGTTTTGCTGGTCTATACAGATAGAACTGAGTAGATGGGCATCGGGGATAGCATAGTGTGTTAATGTTTGTCGGTCGTTATCGAACAGGAAAACGCCTTGGGATTCTACTGCTATCCAGATGTTTTTTTGTGTATCGGTGGTGATTTGTACAATGGGCTGGGTGATGCACAAGCTGTCCTGACTTTTGCAGGTGAGTTTTGAGAAAGTTTCCGTCAATGGATCATAGATATAAATTCCGTCGTCTGTTCCTATCCATAATTTCCCATCCTTATTTTCGTGCAATGAGTTGACGTTGTTATTACCCAAAGAATGAGGGTTGGAATGATTGTGTTTGAAAATACGGAAATTGGATCCGTCATAACGGTTTAGTCCGTCTTTGGTGCCGAACCACATGAATCCGTTCCTGTCTTGGGTGATACAAAGAACGGAACTTTGAGACAGTTTGTTTTTCAGACCCAAATGTTGGAAATAATATCTTTCAGCATGAACACAGGGGGATGACAGGCTGAAAAGGATTGATATGAGAAGGAATAAGTGCTTGTACATAGTTTGTTTTATCAAGTGGTTTACTATGTGCAAAAGTAGATATTTGGCTGAAAAACACAAGGGGAAGGCAAAATATTGTCCTGTTTTGGCAGAATATTGCTCTCTTTTCGTAAGGTGGAGGAGGTAAGGTGGTGTAAAAGGTGGGTGAAAATATTGTTTTGGCAGAAAATTCATATTATTTGGATGGATATTCTTGTGGCTTTTTATCTAATAAGTCTACTTTTGGGCTGTAATTAAATTAAAGATCAAATATGAAAAACATGTTTAGTAAAGGTGCACATCCGTCTGAATTTGGACATCGACAAACAACGATGTTGATGTTGGGCTTGTTTTTACTCGTTTCCCAATGCTTGTTTGCTCAGAGCAGAATAATAAAGGGAACGGTATATGATGAACATAAGGATGCACTGATCGGTGCGTCGGTTATTCTTAAAGGTACTTCTCAGGGAACCATTACCGATATAGATGGTAATTTTAGTGTGGAGGCAAGTGATAAGAATACTGTTTTGATTGTTTCTTATATAGGTTATGATGCCCAAGAGATAAATGTGGGTAGCCAGACCTTTGTCAAGGTACAGTTGAAACCTTCTTCTCTGGCGCTGGAGGAAGTTGTAGTGGTGGGTTACGGTTCGCAAAAGAAAAGTGAGCTGACGGCTGCCATCTCAAGTGTCAAGTCTTCGGATTTTGTCCGTGGAAATGTGAGGGATGCGGGGCAATTATTGAAAGGGAAAATTGCTGGTCTTAGCATTGTGAATTCTACAGGTGACCCTACCGAGAATTCGTCTATCTTACTTCGTGGTACTAACTCCTTGCAGGGTAACAATTCGCCATTAGTGTTGATTGACGGTATTCCGGGAGATTTAAGAACGGTGGCTCCTGAGGATATTGCTCAAATCGATGTGCTGAAGGATGGTTCGTCTGCGGCTATTTATGGTACACGAGCTACCAATGGGGTGATTTTGGTTACTACCCGTAAGGCTAATTCTGATTTTTCCATAGACTATAATGGGTATGTCGGTACAGAAGAGTTTGTGAAAACGGAAAGAGTGTTGACTGGAGATGAATTTCGTTCTTTAATTCAGGATGGAACAATTTCTGCTACTGATTTTGGAGGTAATACAGATTGGCTGGAAGCCATAACTCGTACTCCGGTCAATCATGGGCATAATCTGAGTGTAAAGGGTGGTTCCGAGAAGACTAATTATTTGTTGAATGTCAATTATAAAAAGAACCAGGGAATTTTCAAAAAGTCAGATAATGAGGCGTTGATTGTACGACTGGCGGTGAATCATTCAATGTTGAATGATAAATTGCGTTTGAACGTCAGCGTTAATTCTAATACGCAGAACTATACAACGACCGGAGATGGTTCCTCTTTCAATAGAGGGGTATATAGTGCGGCATTGGTTACTAATCCTACCTTGCCTATTTATAAGCAGGATGTAAATAAGGATGTCCTGTCATCAATGCCGGAGTATGATGGTCCTTGGGCACAGCCTTCGGCTCTGGTGGCTATCGCCAATCCGCTGAGTACTATCGAGACAGCTAATGGCAGACATCACAGACAGCGTACCAGATTGAATGGTAATGTTACTTTCCAACCCATCGAATCATTGAAATTCAATGCTTTGTTATCTTGGGATAGATATTACGAAACAAGGGGTTATCGTGAGACTTTTGATAATTTCAATACCACAGTGGCTCATTCCCGTGACGGTTTTGCCTCCAGAGGTACTTGTGAGACTACAGACCAGTTGTTTGAATTTACCGCTCAGTATAGTGAAGTTTTTGGCATTCATAATATTTCTGTATTGGGAGGTTATGGCTATCAGAAGAATATATGGGAGGATTATTGGATGCGGAACTGGAATTTTCCTACAGACCAGTTTGGCTGGGATAATATCGCTTTAGGACGTGGCGACAGCGATATTGCCGGTGCTGCTATTCCTATTAACAGTAATAAAACGTCAGGTAATCTTATCAGTTTTTTCGGACGTATCAATTACATATTGGCGGGCAAGTATTTGGCTACCATTAGTGTAAGGCATGAGGCAGACTCCAAATTTGTGGGTTCCGATCAGGTTTGGGGTACATTTCCGGCTGTAAGTCTGGCATGGCGGATTAATGAAGAGAATTTTATGAAAAATATCAAGTGGATTAATAGCTTGAAACTTCGTGCCGGTTATGGTGTGACAGGTATTGCTCCTTCCAATCCTTATTTGGCAACCTATCGTTTGGGATATACTTCAAATAATGATACTTTTTATTATAATGGTCAATGGGTGAATAAATTGACTCCGCAGAGTAATCCGAATCCGGAATTCACATGGGAAAAGAAGAAGGAATTTAATGTGGGGCTTGATTTCTCTATTCTGAAAGATCGTATCAGTGGTAGTGTTGATGCTTATTACAGAAAAACTGTAGACTTGTTATATAATTATCCTGTTCCTGTTCCGCCCAATGTATATGGCACTACACTGGCAAATGTGGGTACTATCAGTAATAAGGGACTGGAGATATTGCTGAACGGGGTTGTCTTTAATAAAAAAGATTTTGGTTGGAATACCACACTGACTTATTCTACTAATAAGAATAAGCTTGACAAATTGAATAATAGTAAATACCAGTTGGCAAACGATTATTTTTATGTGGGTGACGCACAAGCGCCTATGTCGGGAGTCCCTACCATCGTGTAAAAGTAGGGGAGCCTATAGGGCAGATTTGGGGTTGGAAAGTATTGGATATTACAGAAGACGGTAAATGGATTTATGAAGATCAGAATGGTAATGCTGTAGAGTCTAAAGATGTGAAGATAGAGGATAGAAAAGTGATTGGTAATGGTTTGCCAAAGCATTATTTGGGATGGAACAATGATTTCCGTTATAAAAATTTTGATTTGAGCGTTACCATGAGAGGAGCCTTTGGATTCCAGAATATCAACTTTACTCGTCTGCATTATGAGAATTATAGAGACCAGGCAATGAATAATTTGAAAGCCGGGTATGAAAAAGTATTTGGTAAAGCGGTGCTGACGGACTCCAAGCAATTTAATAGTTACTATGTGGAGGATGGCGATTATTGGAAAATTGATAATATTGTATTGGGGTATAATTTCAAGAAAGACTTTATTAAAGGGATTAAGGGAATGCGTCTGTATTTCTCTGTTCAAAACGCTTTGACCATTACCGGATACAAAGGACTTGATCCGGAGGTAGGCGGTTCGCTTTTAACTCCGGGAACAGATGACAGAAACAAGTATCCCACTACCCGTTCATATACCTTTGGCGTTAACTTGAATTTTTAAATTATTAGATTGAAGAACATGAAAAGAAGAATAAGAATAGCATTGATGTGTCCTGCACTTTGTTGTCTGATAGGAGCATCATTGAATAGTTGTATGGAACTGGACGATAGCGTGTATACTACGATCGTATCCGATAAATATCATTATACGGAAAAGGACATGGTTGCCATATTAGGTAATGCTTATACTCCATGGCGTTCTGTTGTTATCGGTGCAATAAATGAAACGCAGACCATTTCTACAGATGAGACCATGATACCGGTACATCCTTGGGGATGGAATGGGACTACCATTAACATGCATTTACATACCTGGACTTCGGAGACAGGTGAGGCTGTTAATCGGTGGGGTGACCTGTATACTGGTATAAACAATGCCAATCAGGTAATTTACCAGATTGAATCCGGCCTGTTGCCTGTGACGGAAGGTAAGGATAATTATTTGGCGGAGTTAAAAGCGGTAAGGGCTTCTTATTATTATATGCTTTGTGATTATTACGGCAATGTACCCTATCTGACCCGTTTTGATGTCCCTCAAGGTTTTCTTCCCGAACAAATCAGTCGTAAAGCCTTGAATGATTCTATCATTGCCGAAGTGACAGCCGCCCTTCCTTTATTACCGGAGAATGTTGATGAATCGACTTACGGACGTTTTACCAAATGGGCTGCTTATGCTTTATTGGCCAAGATGTATATCAATGCGGAGGTGTATACGGGAACCCCACAATGGCAAAAGTGTCTGGATGCCTGTGAGGAGATCATAAAATCTGGTAAATTCTCGTTGGAGGGAAATCAGAAAGATGTATTCAAGGCTGATAATGAGGATTGTACGGAAGCTGTTTTTGCTGTTCCTTTTGATCAAAGTTACGCCGGTGGATTGAATATATTCAATTACGCTCTAAACGGTCAGTTCTCTCAGGTATATTCCACTAAGAGTTTTGGTGGTTGGGGAGGTTCGGTTGCTGTTCCGCAATTTATAAATACATTTGATCCGGATGACAGTCGTCTGACCGAGAATTATTTGATGGGACAGCAAGTGTATCCCGATGGTTCCAATGTGTTGTGCGAGATAGGCAACAGTCAGGGGATTCCTATGAATATTGTAAATGTGGTTCCGGGGGTTGATTGGGCTGAGGAATTACATGGATATCATTTGGCAAAGTATGAGTATGTTGCCGGTATGTCTCCTGGTGCTATGAGTAACGATGTTTTCCCCTTCCGCTATACAGATATATTGATGATGAAAGCTGAATGTTTGTTAAGGACTGGAAAAGCGGACGAAGCGGCACAAATTGTAACAGAAATCAGACAACGCGCATTCAAGTCTGCTCCGGAAAAAGCGGTAGTCACTGGTGCGGAACTGATGGGAGGGAGTACCTATGATTATGGATTGCGCGAAACAACCTATTTGGACAAGATTAAAAGTCCTAGAACAACTCATGAAGGTGGAGCAGATATAAAATATGGTCGCTTTTTGGATGAATTGGGTTGGGAGTTTAACCAAGAAGGAAGAAGAAGGCAGGACTTGATTCGTTTTGGAGTATGGACAACTAAATCATGGCTTTCTCATTCTGCTACAAATGATATAAATAAGAACTTGTATCCTATTCCAAGAGCTGAATTGGATAAGAATGGTAAGTTAAAGCAGAATCCGGGATATTAGTGGATTGGTAATGAACAGACTGTCCGAAAACCTGTTTGGCACTTTTTGTCATGTGCGGTTCCGGACAGTCTTTTTCTTTTAATATTTATTTGAAGTGATGGTATGAAAAGGTTTGCCGGTTGGTTGTTGTTTTTCTGGGGATGTATATGTTGTATATGTGCCTCTGAAATTTCTATAACAGATTCATGGAAGTATAAAGCAGAGAATGATGAACGTTTTTCCAGTATGGATTGGAATGATTCTGATTGGGTAACTGTAGATTTGCCTCATACTTGGAATGCCGGAGATGTGATTGACGAGCAACGGGATATAGGCGTGGCATATCTTGGTATAGGAAGAAGTTGTTCATTCCTTCAGAGGCACGGGATAAGAAAATAACTCTTCGTTTGATGGAGTGGCCAGCAAGGCAGACGTCTATTTAAATGGGAAATTATTGAAAACTCATTTGGGGGCATATACCGCTTTCGGAGTTGATATAACTGATATCTGTGAAGTTGGAAAGGAAAATCTGTTGGCGGTAAAAGTGGATAATAGTTCTTCTTTGGGGGAAATCCTTCCACCGGTTTCCGGAGATTTTTCTATTTTTGGGGGTATTTATCGCAGGGTGTTCTTGCAATGGACGGAAAAAGTGCATTTTGTGACAGAACCTTATGCAGCTGTTCCAGTAAGGATACAAACCCCTGAAGTGTCGGTATCTGAGGCGTCAATGCAAATTGTGGCTTTTCTTAAAAATGACTTTACCGATACAAAGCACGTGCACGTCAATGTTTTTCTTTGCGATGAAATGAATCGGATTGTGAAAGAGAAACAGTTGAAACTGAAACTGATTCCAGGCAGGAAATATCCTATATCCACTTCTGTAGGAAGGATAGAGAATCCTCATTTGTGGTCTCCTGAATTGCCTTATTTATATACGGTAAAAGTGCAGGTATGCGATGCCAAGAATGGAGAAATGTATCAAGAAGTAATTTCTCCGGTTGGATTCAGATGGTTTTCGGTGGACAAGACAGGCTTTTATCTGAACGGGAAGTATCTTAAATTGAGGGGAGCTGCACGGCATCAGGATTATGCAGGTTTGGGAACGGCTATTCCCGTTGAAATGAATCGTAGGGATATGCGGTTGCTGAAAGAAATGGGAGCTAATTTTGTGCGTATCAGTCATTATCCTCAAGATCCGGAAATATATCGAGCCTGTGACGAATTGGGGTTGATAGTATGGTCTGAAATTTGTGTTGTGAATGAAGTGAGAAAAAATGCGGCATTCGCTCATAACTGCAAAGAAATGTTGAAAGAGATGATTCTTCAGAACTACAATCATCCATCGGTGGTACTATGGGGGGCTATGAATGAATTATGGGATTACCATAAGCAAGCTATTGCGTTGGCTAGGGAGTTGGAGGCTTTGAAAAAAGAGCTGGATCCTTATCGTCTTTCTTGTGTCGCCTTTCATGCTTTTACTTGGGAGAAACCCTATACACAGTCTAGTAAGGAGATGTTTAGTATTTCGGATGTTAACGGGGTGAATGTATATGAGTCTTGGTATCAGGGAGATTCTGCTACGATTGCACCTATGTTTGATAAATTTTGTAGTTATTCTACTGCAAAACCTCGTTTTTTGTCGGAATTTGGAGCAGGAAGCGATGAACGTATCCATTCTTATACTCCGCGTACATTTGATTTTACTCCGGAATTTCAATTGGATTTTAATCGCAGATATATCAATGAAATGGAGAAACGTCCGGATTATATAGGTTATTCTATTTGGAATTTGGTTGATTTTCAGGTGGATGGTCGTGGTGATAGCAAGCCTAATCTGAATCAAAAAGGAATGTTGACAGAGGATCGTCGGAAGAAAGAGATTTATTATTACTGTCAGGCTCGTTGGTCGGACATTCCGATGATTCATATTGCCGGGGCCGATTGGACGAAAAGGGTGGAAATTAGTGATGATAGTATAAATGTGCGTAAGATCAGTGTTTTTTCTAATCAGAAAACGGTGGAGTTAATTCATAATGGAAAGTCTTTGGGTGTGCGTGAAGTGGTAAATGGGGAAGCTGTTTTCGCAGTTCCTTTTATAAACGGAGAGAATCTACTGGATGCCCGAAGTGGGGCACTTTCAGACAGGCTGAAGATACAGATGAGATTGTTATCTTCCCGTCTTACTGACAGTGATGTGCTTTTGGACGGTCTTTGTATTAATTTGGGACAGGAGCATTGTTATTTTATAGACCCGCAGCTTCAGGAAATATGGATACCCGATAAACCTTATACAAAGGGAAGTTGGGGATATATGGATGGAAAACCTTTTAACTCCTGGCCGGGATCATCACATGATGGAGTTAGGTATGGAGTAGGGCCTGATATAAAAAATACTTTTTTAGAGCCTCTTTTTCAGACCTTTTTAATTGGTACGACTTGTTACCGGCTGGATGTTCCTGACGGAGTATATGAAATTGGCTTTTATTTCACGGAACCTTTCAGTAAGGATGAACGGAAAAATATTGTGCGTACAGGTGTTTCTGCCGAGGGACAACGTGTATTTGATGTATCAGTCAATGGAGAAAAATTGATAGAGTCATTGAATCTGGCTGATTCTTATGGCGAGCAGACAGCTGTTGTAAAGACACTTGTGGTCAATGTGCGGAATCATGAAGGACTGGAGATTCTGCTTTCTCCTCAAAAAGGACAAGGTGTTATTAGCGGATTAAAAGTAAAGAAAATACGATGATATGGGCTGAAAAACTTCTGAATGGGTAAAATGGTTATATTCTTTCTTTTTCTGACAAGATTCTTTTCCATGAAACTCAGGGACAGATGTACTTTTGCTGATGTAAAATTTGAATAAAAAACGGTATGTTTAAGAAAAAGAGAAATATAGGGAAATTGTTATTAGGTTCCTTTTTGATTGTGGCTGTACTGACGGCATGTATGGAGGAGAAAAGGGAGATGAAGATAGATATGCTTTCACGTCCCGGTACGATAGATAGGAATGTCAGTTATCAGGGAAATCGTTTGCCTTTGAAACCATTGCATTTTATAAAATTGCCGGTAGGAACCATTGAGCCGGAAGGCTGGCTGAAAAAGTACCTGCTGTTGCAAAAAGAGGATTAACCGGGAAACTGGGTGAAATTAGTGCGTGGTTGGATAAGAAGGATAATGCGTGGTTGCTGTCTGGTGGAGATCATGGTTGGGAAGAAGTCCCTTATTGGCTGAAAGGATATGGTGATTTGGCTTATATCTTAAAAGATTCTGCTATGATTGCAGAAACAAAAGTCTGGATTGAAGCAGCTATTCAGAGCCGGCAACCGGATGGCTTTTTCGGTCCGGTGAATGAACGTGGAGGGAAGAGAGAACTTTGGGCGAATATGGTAATGCTTTGGTGTTTGCAATCTTATTATGAATATTCTGGTGATAAGAGAGTGCTGACTTTGATGACTGATTACTTTAAATGGCAACTGACTGTCCCCGATGATAAATTCTTGGAAGATTATTGGGAGAACAGCCGTGGGGGGATAATCTGTATAGTGTTTATTGGCTTTATAACATCACAGGAGAACAGTTCCTGCTGGAGCTTGCCCGGAAACTTCATCGTAATACGGCAGACTGGACAAATGAATCGGATTTGCCTAATTGGCATAATGTGAATATTGCACAGTGCTTTCGTGAACCGGCTACTTACTATATGCTTAGTGGTGATTCGGCAGATTTGCAGGCATCTTATCGAGTGCATCATCTGGTGAGACGTATTTTCGGACAGGTGCCGGGAGGCATGTTTGGAGCGGACGAGAATGCCCGTTTGGCTTATATTGATCCGCGGCAGGGTACAGAAACCTGTGGATTTGTAGAACAGATGGCGTCTGATGAGATAATGCTTCGTATGACCGGTGATCCTTTTTGGGCTGAGCATTGCGAGGAGGTCGCTTTCAATTCTTATCCGGCGGCAGTAATGCCTGATTTCAAAGCTTTAAGATATATTACTTGTCCCAATCAGGTGGTGAGTGATTCTAAAGATCATAAACCCGGAATTGATAATGGTGGTCCTTTCTTGGCTATGAATCCTTTCAGCAGTCGTTGCTGTCAGCATAACCATGCGCAAGGCTGGCCTTACTATATTGAAAATTTGGTTTATGCAACTCCGGATAACGGGCTCGCCGCCATTATTTACGGTCCGTGTTGTGCACAGGCGAAAGTAGGGGTAAACGGTACTGAAGTTATTCTGAGAGAAGAAACAAACTATCCGTTTGAAGAAATGATTCGGTTTACAGTGCAAGTTTCCGGTAAAGTGGATTTTCCATTATATCTTCGTGTACCTGCTTGGTGCAAGGGGGGGACATTAATAGTTAACGGAGAAACGGTAGCTGCTGGTATGGAGTCTGGTAAATATGTTCGTTTGGATAGAACTTGGAGTAATGGAGATGTGGTAATCTTGCAATTACCCATGTCTTTATCTGTTCAAAGATGGCAGACCAATCAAAACAGTGCCAGCGTGAATTACGGTCCTTTGACTTTCTCTCTATTGATAGAGGAAGAGTATAGAAAGGTAAATAGTGCAGAAAATGCTATATGGGATTCTAAATGGCAGAAAGGTGCTGATGTCAATGCTTGGCCTACTTATGAAATCTATCCTCAAAGTGCTTGGAACTATGCTTTGAAATTGGATGATAGGGTTTTGGAGCAATGCTTGAAAGTCGAGAAGAGAGAATGGCCTTCAGACAATTATCCTTTTACTGCTGATAACGTTCCTCTAGTGATAAAAGCACAAGGGAGAAGAGTGCCTTCTTGGGGCATAGATCAATATGGCTTATGTGGTGTGTTGCCGGAAGAAGGGGCTCCGAAAAGTGAAATATTGGAAGATATAACCTTGATACCGATGGGAGCTGCCCGTTTGCGTATCTCGGCATTTCCTGTAACTTATGAATAATTTTATATTACTATGAAAAGACTGTTATTTGTGATTCTATTGACAATTATGGGATGTTGCGGTGTACATGTGCAAGCCGTTGGATACGAAAAAATTATTAATCCGGTATTGCCGGGTGATCGTCCTGATCCTACTGTCATTGAAATAAATGGAGAGTATTGGGCTGCTGCGACTTCTAATGAATGGTCGCCGTTGTTCCCTATTTTTAAATCAAAAGATTTAGTGAACTGGGAATTGGTGAATTATGTTTTTCCGGATGGAGCACCTGATTGGGCATTGAATAATTTTTGGGCCCCGGAATTATCGTATGATGAGAAACAGGGAAAGGTTTATCTGTATTATACAGCCCGTGACAAGAGGACAAAGAGATTGTCGTGTGCGGTGGCGGTAGCTGATTCCCCGATGGGGAGGTTCAAAGATTTGGGACCGTTGGTTGCTCAGGAACCAGGCTCTATTGATGCTTTTGCTGCAAGAGATGAGAAGGGTAAACTTTATCTTATATGGAAAGAAGACGGCAACAGTATGGGCTTGCCTACAAATATTTGGGCACAGGAGATGACGGAGGACCGCACCCGTCTGATAGGAGAAATGACTTCCTTGTTTTGTAATGACACTCCTTGGGAGGAAGGGCTGGTAGAAGGGGTATGTGTTTTTAAAAAGCAGGATTATTTTTATATCTTGTATTCGGCAGCTAGCTGTTGTGACAAGAAATGTAATTATAAAACAGGAGTAGCCCGTTCCAAATCTTTGCTGGGCAAATGGGAGAAGTATGAAAAGAATCCCATTTTGGTAGACAATCAGGATTGGCGTTGTCCCGGACATGGTACTATAGTTCGGAAAGATGGAAAGGAGTTTTATTTGTATCATGCTTATAATAGGAGTGGTTCGGTATATGTCGGACGTCAGGGCGTGTTGGAGGAATTGTGTTGGGGAGAGGATGGCTGGCCTTATTTTAGGAACGATGCCGTTTATAATCGTCCTAATTTGTCTTTGGATTATGTGGATTCCTTTAAGGGTAATACACTAGCTCCCATTTGGCAATGGAGGGTAACCCAGAAAATAGATTATCAGACAGGAAAAAACGGATTACGTCTAGGAGCATCTATGGAAAACAGGGAATTGGGTACTCTGCTGGTACAACCTGTCAAGGCTTTGAATTTTTCGTTGACTGCTACTGTTGATAACCGGAAAAGTATGGCTGCGGCTGGTATCGGTATTATTGGTGGAGCTCATAATGGATTTGGCGCTCCTTTAGCCGGTATTGGCATATCAGTTTTGAAAGATAAGGTGGAAGTATGGAAAAATGTAGATGGTAAAGTTGATGTCTTGGCTCAAAGTGCTATAACGGTGTCAGCAACGGCACAGGTCAGGATGACTGTGAAAGACGGGTATTGGCTTTGCTTTGAGTTCCGGAAAGGGCAGAGGTGGATACCTTTGGCAACGGAAATTGATGCTTCGCCGTATGTTCCGTGGGGAATGGGCTTCCGCATAGGCTTGTGTGCTAAAGGGGGAGACGGAACCTTTGCTGATTTCCGTAAGATTGAATTGATTCATTGATTGTGTTTTTTATAAAATCTGTTACCATGAAAAAATATAGGTTAGTATTCGTTTTAAGTATATTGTTTTTAGGAGTGATCAAGTTGACTGCATCGGAATATGAGCAGGTGCGCAAAGCACCTCGTGTACATGTTCCGGTATGGCAGTCATTTGCACTGTCGGAAGTCGAATTAACCGATAGCTATTTTAAGAAAGCGATGGATTTACATAAAGGATATCTGCTGTCGCTGGATGTAGACAGGCTCATTCCACACGTACGCCGTAGTGTCGGTTTGCAGGGGAAAGGAGATAATTACGGAGGATGGGAGAAGCATGGTGGATGTACCTATGGTCATTATATGTCTGCTTGTGCCATGATGTATGCTTCTACAGGCGAGAAAGCTTTGCTGGATAAATTGAATTATATGCTGGATGAACTGCAAGAGTGCCAAAAACAGACCCCGGATGGTTGGTTCATTACCGGTAAAAGAGGGAAGGAGGGTTATTTGCAGTTGCTTCAAGGGAATGTGGTGCTTAACCAGCCGGATGAAACCGGACAACCTTGGAATTATAACCAGAATGGGAACTCATGGTATTGTATCCATAAGATTCTGGCGGGATTGAGGGATGCATATGTCTATGCAGGTTGTAGGCAAGCCAAGGATATATTGATGCCTTTGGCGAATTTTATTTCTCATATACCTTGAATAGCAATAGGGATCTTTTTCAAAGTACCTTGAGTGTGGAACAGGGGGGGATGAATGAAGTTTTTGTTGATATTTATGGTATTACCGGAGATAAGAAATTTTTGCAGACGGCAGAAAGGTTCAATCATATCAATGTTATTTATCCGATTGCTAACGGAGAAGATGTGTTATTCGGTCGCCATGCTAACGATCAAATACCTAAATTTATGGGAGTAGCCAGAGAGTATGAGTTCTCACCCAATGATATTTATTATCAGGCTGCCCGTAACTTTTGGAATATTGTAATTAAAGATCACACATTGGCCATCGGTGGAAATAGTTGTTATGAGCGTTTTGGCGTACCGGGTGAAGAAAGCAAGCGGCTGGACTATACTTCGGCAGAAACTTGTAATACATATAACATGTTGAAATTGTCAAGACAGTTGTTCATGTTGGATGGTGATTATAAATATCTGAATTACTATGAACATGCTTTATATAACCATATTCTTGCTTCACAAGATCCTGATATGCCGGGCTGTGTGACTTATTATACTTCTTTGTTGCCGGGATCATTTAAGCAATATAGTACTCCGTTTGATTCTTTCTGGTGTTGTGTGGGTACAGGGATGGAGAATCATTCTAAGTATGCCGAATCCATTTATTTTAAGGATAACCAAGAATTGCTGGTCAATCTGTATATTCCTTCACGTCTCCATTGGAAGGAAAAAGGTTTGAAGCTGACTTTGAATACTCGTTTCCCGGAGTCGGATACGGTTACAGTAAGGATGGATGAAATAGGAAGCTATACAGGAACGCTTCTGTTCCGTTATCCGGATTGGGTGAGCGGTGATGCTGTAGTTCGTATTAATGGAGAGCCGGCACAGACGGAAGCACATAAGGGAAGCTACATTCGCCTGTTGGATTCTGTTAAGAGCGGAGATGTGATAACATTGGTTTTCACACGTAACTTATATATTGATTATGCAAAGGATGAACCTCATTTCGGCTCTGTCATGTATGGCCCGATATTGCTTGCGGGAGGATTGGGGACGGATGATATGCCGAAGATAGGGTTATTGACAATCGTGCTTGTCGTGAATCGCTTCCGGCAAAGAATATTCCTATGTTAGTGGGTCCATTGACCGATCTGGATAGCTGGATACAATGTTCTTCACAACATCCTTTACGGTTTACAGTAAAGAATGGAGGTGGACAACAAGGGGTAGGGTTGGTCCCTTATTTTCAAATGCATCATCAGCGGCATACTGTATATTGGAAACTTTATTCTCCGGATGAATTTGTTTATCGTACTCGTTCTTTAACGGATGAAGTGAAGATCGGTGACGAGAAAGATGAAAGGAAACATGCGTTGCAAGGGGAGAATGATTCTATTTATTGGCATGATTATTTTTGGGCAAAGAATACTCGGTTCCGTATGGCAAAAGACGGATGGTTTTCTTACACACTTCATATAAATAAAACGGAACAAAAGCCTTATCATCTGATTTGTCGTTTCTGGGGAGACGAGCCTGATACTTGTCAGTTTGATATATTGATTGACGGCAACTATCTGCGTACTGTCAGTTTGAATCGAAAACTATATCTGACCTATGTGGACGATGTGTATTCTATTCCTGCAGACTGGACTCGTGGAAAGGATAAAGTGAATGTTACTTTCCGTGCTGCTCAAGGGAAGAATGCCGGAGGATTGTATGAATTGAAAATTACTTCAGATACGAATTATAGATAAACTTTAAATATAGATTACCATGAAAAAAACGTTGGTTATATTATTCGTCGCCGGGGTTCTTGCCGCGTGTAAGTCGACGGATAGCAATAAATCTGATTATCAATACAAGGATGTACCTTTTACCAATGTACACTTTTCTGATAATTTCTGGGCACCTCGTATTGAAACCATTCGTAGTGTTACCGTGCCTTTTGCTTTTCATAAATGTGAGGAAACTCATCGTATAGATAATTTTGCAGTAGCGGGGAAACTGATGGAAGGAAAGTTCAATTCCCCTTATCCGTTTGATGATTCGGATGTGTATAAGATAATGGAAGGAGCTGCTTACTTGTTGGCGGTGAAGGAGGATAAAGCGCTGGATATGTATATGGACAGTCTGATTCATCTGATAGGAGCTGCGCAGGAACCGGATGGTTATCTTTATACTACCCGTACTATTGGCGGGGATTCGCAACATCCGTGGGCTGGCAGTAAAAGATGGGAAAATGAACGTGACAACAGCCATGAATTGTATAATGTAGGACACATGTATGAGGCGGCTGTAGCTCATTATCTAGCTACCGGAAAACGTTCATTTCTTGATATAGCCATTAAGAGTGCGAATTTGTTGTGTAATACCTTTGGTCCTGAAGAAGAAAAGATTACTGTAGCGCCAGGGCATCAGGAAGTGGAGATTGGCTGGTAAAGCTTTATAGGGTGACAGGAGATAAACGTTATTTGGATTTGTCACAATTCTTTTTGGAGGCTCGTGGAAAGTATGACAAATATGATCGGAATAGTGAGGATCAGTTCCGTAACGGATCTTATTGGCAGGATCATAAGCCAGTCATTGCTCAGGATGAGGCTGTAGGCCATGCAGTGCGGGCTACCTACATGTATGCTGCTATGACAGATATAGCCGCTTTGAAAAACGAGCGGCATTTTGAAAATGCTGTGGGTAAATTATGGGACAATGTAGTAGGGAAGAAGATGTATATTACCGGAGCTATTGGTTCAACTCGTCATGGAGAAGCGTTTGGTAAAAACTATGAGTTGCCTAATAGTACAGCTTATTGTGAAACATGTGCTTCTATTGCCAATTGCATGTGGAATTTACGCATGTTCATGCTGCATGGTGATGCCAAATACATTGATGTGCTGGAACGTTCTTTGTATAACGGGGTGTTGAGTGGCATCAGTTTGGATGGAAAGAAGTTTTTTTATCCAAATGTCCTCTCTTGCGATGAAAATGGCTCAGAGCGTAGCGAATGGTTTGATTGTTCTTGCTGCCCTTCTAATCTAGCTCGTTTTATTCCTTCGGTGCCAGGGTATGTGTATGCCACTTCTTCCAAAGGATTTTATGTGAATCTGTATGGTGCCAACCATGCTGATGTAGTTCTAAAGAATGGAAAGCATGTACAGGTGGAACAACAGACGGATTATCCGTGGAATGGAACGATAAAGTTGATATTGACTCCGGAAACCCCGGAAGATTTTGCTGTTATGTTGCGTATTCCGGGATGGGTAAATAGTCAGCCTGTACCTTCCGATCTTTATACTTATACCAGGCATGATAAAGGAGCCGTAAAAATTACAATCAATGGAAAACCCCGGGATTTTGTAATGGAGAAAGGATATGCCGTTTTATCCGGTAGTTGGAAACGGGGGGATACAATTGAACTAAGTCTTCCGATGGATATCCACAAGGTTTCAGCAAATGATAAGGTTGCTGCGGATGTGAATCATCTTGCCGTAGAGCGTGGCCCGATAGTTTATTGTGCAGAGTTTGCTGACAATGGAGGGACTGTATTGAATTATGTGCTGAAACCGGAAACGGCTTTTGAGCTGCTCCTGCTTCTATGTTGGGAGGTGTGGAGATATTGAAAGGAACCACAGAACGCATTATTGCCGAGAATGATTTTAAGGAAATAAAGTCTGTGACAGATTCTATCCTGCTTATTCCTTATTATGCACGGTCTCATAGAGGAAATGGTGAAATGGCTGTGTGGCTTCCTTCCGATGAAAATATATTGAAAGATCAGCTAAAAGAACGTGCCCGTATTACGGATAAAGTTTTTATCGGTAAAGAAAGTTCGGAAACTGCGCATCAGTTGAAAGGTGAGAATACTCATACGGGAGGACCAAATACATGGCGTGATGCCTCGGATGGTGGATGGTTTTCGTATACCCTGAGAGTAGATCCGGTTCAACCGATGGAATTGGTTTTGACTTATAGCAGTACAGATGGAGGAAATCGTGAATTCGAGATATTTGCCGAGCATGAAAAGATAGGGGAGCAAAAATTACGGGTGGAAACTTTTAGTGCATGGATTGATAAAGTGTATCCTATTCCTGTTGATTTAACTCGGGGGAAAAGTCATGTAACTGTTAAGATACAGCTTTGCCCGGTATGATTGCTGGAGGTGTGTTTGGTTGCAGAATGCAGAAGCAAAAAAATAGGCCTATGAAACGCTATATTATGACCACCGGATTGATGTGTATATGCGTGTTTTGTTCTTTAGCCCAAAAACAAATGATGTATGGAGATACAAGCCGTATTGGAATACCTTTTTCTAAAGATCCTCATGTAGTGGAGTTCCAAGGTAAATATCTGATGTATTATTCTATTCCTCCAAAGCAGAATGGAAACGCGGAAGCGCAAGGTTGGGGAATAGGCATTGCCGGGAGCAAGAATCTGAAAGATTGGCATCGTATTGGAGAAATCATACCTCAAACAGCTTATGAGTCTAAAGGGTTATGTGCTCCGGGTGCTTTGGTAAGAATGATACGGTTCATCTATTCTATCAGACGTATGGTAATGGTGCTAAAGATGCTATTTGTCATGCATGGTCTGAAGATGGGATCCATTTTGTACGTAATGCTACAAATCCTATTTTTTCTCCGGAAGGGGAGTGGAACTGCGGGCGTGCCATCGATGCGGAGGTCGTTTTTTTAAAGGATCGGTATTATTTATATTATGCAACTCGTACTCCTGATTATTCTACCCAAATTATAGGAGTTGCAATGGCACCTGCACATACGGATTTTTCGAAACAGGCATGGAAGAGTCCGGTGAATCATCCGGTGCTTGTTTCCGAATATCCTTGGGAAGAGAAGTGTGTCGAAGGAGCATCTGTTGTGCAGATGGGAGATGAGATGTTTATGTTTTATGCCGGGGCCTATAATAATCGTCCTCAGCAGATTGGAGTTGCTAAAAGTAGTGATGGTATTCATTGGACAAAACTTTCTAATAAACCCTTTCTGATGAATGGTGATCCTGGAACATGGAATTGCTGTGAGTCCGGACATCCTCATCTCTTTAAAACAAGGAAAGGAAAAACATATTTATTTTATCAAGGGAATGATGACTTTGGTAAAACTTGGTTTCTTTCGAATATGGAGGTCAAATGGAAGAATAGACATCCTTTTATCGCTCATTATATAAATCAAAAAGCACATTAAATATGAAGAAAATATTTCTTTTTCTATATACCTTATTGGTCTTTTCCGGTGTATACGCACAAGAAAACAAGGTAAAGGTGGAGCCGGTGAATGGAGATAAAATTTCTTTGTTCTCTTTAAAAGAAGTCCGTTTACTGGATAGTGATTTTAAACATATCATGGACCTGAACCACGCTATATGCTTTCTTTGGAACCTGACCGTTTGCTGTCTTGGTTTCGGAGAGAAGCAGGTTTGACACCTAAGGCACAACCCTATCCTTTTTGGGAATCTGAGTATATGAACGGGCATGGACCTTTACCGGGACATATTATGGGGTTTTATCTGTCTGGAATTTCTATGATGTATGATTCTACGGGAGATACTGCAATTCTAAGTAGATTAAGCTATATCTTGGAGGAGTTATCTCTTTGCCAGCAAGCTGGAGGTGATGGATATTTGTTACCTACTATTTGCGGTAGAGCTATTTTCGAGAATGTGCTGGATGGAAATTTCAAGACTTCTAATCCTTTTATTGAGACTCCTTATGACAAATGCTGGGAACCTGTGTATGTCATGAACAAGATCATGTTGGGGCTTTATCAGGTTTATATGCGATGTGATTTATTACAGGCAAAAGAAATATTGGTAAAGATGGCAGACTGGTTCGGCTATTCAGTCATTGACAAGTTATCACATGATGACCTTCAAAAATTGTTGGTGTGCGAGCATGGCTCTATCAATGAGTCTTTTATAGATGTTTATCAGATAACGGGTGAGGAGAAGTACCTTAAGTGGGCACAAAGACTCAACGATGAGGATATGTGGGTTCCCATGTCTGAAGGAAAGGATATATTGGAGGGTTGGCATGCTAATACCCAGATTCCTAAATTTACAGGTTTCGAATCTGTTTATCGTTATGATAGTAATGAACGTTTTACCACAGCTGCCCGTTTCTTTTGGGATACAGTAGTGAGAAAACATACTTGGGTGATGGGAGGTAACAGTACAGGAGAACATTTCTTTGCTCCTGAGGAATTCGAGCATCGAATAGAATTGAACGGGGGACCTGAATCTTGTAATTCGGTTAATATGCTTCGTCTGACAGAGAGTTTATATTGTGATTATGCCGAGGTGGAGAAAGTGGATTATTATGAGAAAGTCTTATTTAATCATATTCTGGCCAACTATGACCCTGATCAGGGTATGTGTGTGTATTATACTTCCATGAAACCGGGACACTATAAAATTTATGGAACTAAATATGATTCTTTTTGGTGTTGTACCGGGACGGGATTTGAGCAAACAGCAAAGTTTGGGCAGATGATTTATGCTCATACAGATGAAGCCTTGTATGTAAATATGTTTATACCATCGGTAGTTACATGGAATAAAGGAGTCGGTATTCGTCAGGAAACTGCTTTTCCTGATGAAGGTGTTACTAGTCTTACTGTTTCCGGAGAGGCTGTTTTTAATTTAAAGATACGTTGTCCTTATTGGGTGGGAAGTTCGTCACTCAATGTAATTGTAAATGGTAAGAGAGAGAAAATAAAGGCTGGTGTGGATGGATATGTTTCAATAAACAGGCAGTGGAAAGATGGAGATAAAGTACGGATAGAGCTACCTATGAAATTGGAAATAGTGCCTTTGAATGAGGCGGCTCATTATCTTGCTTTGAAATATGGGCCTATTGTTTTGGCAGCTAGAATTAGTGACGAGCATTTATCGAAAGATGATTTCAGATCTGCACGTTCTACTGTTGCTATGAAAGATTATCCAGTGATAGATGTGCCGGCTTTTATAGGGGATATCCGGAAAATACCGGCTGCTGTTATCCGGAAAAAAGGAGAAAAGCTGGCTTTTTTGTGTAGTAAGGATAATGTAGTATCCAAGCCTGTAGAGCTGGTTCCTTTTAATACTATCCACTGGAGCCGCTATGCCGTATATTTTCGGCATTATGATAAGAAAGGGAACTATCTGGCCGAGCTGAAGAAATCGGAGCAATTTAAGCAAGAAGAGGATAACTTGAATAAAAGAACTGTAGATAGGGTCATTATTGCAGATGCTGAATCTGAGAAAATGCATAAAATGGAGGCAGTAAATTCTACAGCTGGTGAGAATTGGCGGGATGCTTCTAAAGGTGGATATTTTATGTATGAAATGAAAGTTCGGAGAGAGATGGAACAGTCTGTTTGCTTACAGCTTTTGGGAAGTGATTCGGGTAATCGTATTTTTGATGTTTTGATTGATGGTAAATGGATAGATACTATTGATTTGTCTAAACCTTGTAAAGAAGGAAAAGGACTGTATAGATGTTATATTCATATTCCTGCTGAATATATAAAAGCAAGAAAAAATGTAACAGTGAAATTTCAGGCAAAGAATGGTTGTATAGCTGGGGGGATTTTTGATGTAAGGATTGTGTCTGCCATTTCGGTTCAAGACATGTAAATAAGAGCAGCTTTCGTTTTTAAAACATTCTCCATAGTTCGACTGTTCTAATGATAGTACAAACAGAAAAAATAACGATTATGGAAAAATATTTTATTCATAGCAATGAACTGCATTTGATTGATGTGGATAAAATTCATCAGGCAGTGGAAAGGATCGTGGACTCATTGGATATGGCTGCCGGATCAACTTGTCATTTTGATCTTTATAAAGTGGTGGAAACCTATTTTAAAGATTTGGATAAAAGAAGGGAAATAAACTGCTTATTGGGTATTGTGGATACGGAGGAGGAATTGGAGGAAAAGATGGAAGGCTTTTGAAATCTATTTTTTAATTTGTTTTGTTTTCTATTCTTTATCTATTTTTACTGAGTGAAGATAAGTCTTCCTTTTTCATACTATTTCTGTTTATAAGACAGAGATGGTTTTAAAGTTTGTAAAGGCAGTTGGTTCATACTGAACCGACTGCCTTTTTATCTGAGTTTTATTGGTGGTTCTTGGGAAACTATATATTAGGAGTAATCTCATCGTATAGGGTTATACATGATTCTTTATTCTGAAAACTTTATTTAATTCTTAGGTTTTTGTAAGTTTGCTAAATGAAATCTAATAGAAAATAGAATGAAAACATTTAGACTAGTATTCATAATTCTGATAATGAGTGGATTAATATTTCAGGGGAGAGCTCATGTCTGTTGGGACGATCTAGAGTTCAAACAGTTTTCCACTCCTGAAGGATTACCGAATAGCATGGTTCACCAAGTGTATCAGGACCGTGACGGATATATTTGGATTCCTACTTTCTATGGATTGTTTCGTTATGATGGTTACGAGGTACGTACCTATAAATCAAATCTTTATACCCCTGGTCTTCTGGTTAATAATAATGTGCTTTGTGTGGAAGAAGATTATTCTCACCGGCTTTGGATTGGGACTCACGAGGGACTCTGTATGCTTGATAAACGGACAGGGAAGATGAAAAAATTGCAACTGGATGGAGTCAGCAAACAACGGCTGAATGAAATTCATGTAACAAAAGAGAACCGGGTTTATCTGGGGTACATCCGTGGAATGGCTTATTATGACGAAATGCAGGATACATTGGCTTTGATGACTCGGAAGAATTGTAGAGGGGACGTACCCGAATCTGTGAATATTCAAACTTTGTTTGAGGATGTAAATGGTGATTTGTTGATAGGTACCTGGAAGGATGGGCTTTATCGTTATTGCATAAAGGAAAATACATTTTTGCACTATCCGCCTTTAGATGAAGAGAACTCTGTTTTGGCTTTGTTTCAGGACTCTAGAGGGGTGATGTGGATAGGAACTAGTGGGTCCGGGCTGTATAAGGCCCATTTTTCATCCGATAGGAAAACGGTTTCTTTTGAAGGTTATAGACATGATGCCCGAAATGTTTCTTCTTTGCCGTCTGATTATATTTATTCGATTCATGAAGATTTACAGACACGTTCGTTATGGTTGGGTACTAGAGAGGGTGTTAGTGTGATGGAACTGGCTGATGAGGGAAAGTTTATCAATTATCAAGAATCTGGCTCTACACATTATCTTCCTGTCCGCGAGGTGAACACAGTCTTTAGGGATCGAAGCGGATTAATGTGGATCGGTACTAAAGGGGCTGGTGTCTTTCATGTCGATACTAGGAAACGTTCCTTTAATGTAATTTATCCTCGTGGCAACGATAAATCTTGTACAGATTTGATTTCTACATTGTATGTGGAAGAAAATGGAGCTCTTTGGATAGGTATGGGCTATGGATTGGATTATCAGCATGGAGATAAAAAAGTGACATTGTTTCCTTCGAAACGTCCTTATCATATTTCTTATAGCCCGTTAACCCGTGAGGTGTTGCTTGCTGTGCATGACGAGGGGATGATAGTTTGTCGTGACGGACAAATAATACATCAGTATAAGACCTCGAATTGCGGTTTTGTTCCTCATGATTTAGTGTATTTAGTTCACGAGGACCGTAAGGGAAACCGCTGGTTGTGTACCTATAAAGGACTTGGAGTGCGTTACCGGGACGGGCGTGAGTATTGTTTCAATCGTTTGTCCAGAGCAGACGAATTGCTTGGCCGGGAGATGACCACGATGGTTGAGGATAATGACGGCTCATTATGGTTGGCAACCAACAATAATGGTATTGTTCATGTTACAGGGATATGAACGTCCGGAATCGTTGCAGTGTAAGAACTATTGTATGGAGAATGGTTTGCTGTCGGTTAATACTCCTCTTTGTTTTTTGTTGGATAGAAGCGGACGGATTTGGGTCGGGACAGAGGGCAGCGGACTTTGTTTATATGATGTGCAAAATGATTGTTTCAAGTCTGTTCATAAGGAGTTTAATTTGCCCGGAGATATGGTTGGCAGTATGCAGGAAGATAATAGTGGTAATCTGTGGTTGGGCACCAATCAAGGGCTGGCAAAGCTAACCATATCCGGAAAGGAAAAGGGCAGGGTACGTATCTTTACAGTTGCCGATGGGTTGGCGGATAATTTCTTTAATCAAAATGCTTCTTTCTATCGTGATGGTACCTTCTATTTTGGATGCAGCAGGGGAATTGTGACTTTCAACTCGGAAGTGGTGGAAGAGAAACATGCTGATATTTCTTTATGCATAACTGATATCTTGGTGGATGGAAGACCATTGGAACAGATGTCGGATAAGAAAAGAAAGGAGATAACTCCTTTTACTTCCGATTTTACAGACAGATTAGTTATTCCTGCCTCATATTCCCATTTTTCCATTTGTTTTGCATCGCTGACTTATAATCGTCCCCAGCAAAATAAATATGCGTACAGGTTGCAAGGCTTTGATGCTGATTGGCATTATGTGGACGCTTCCAGCCGGACTGCCTATTATTCCAAATTGCCTGCAGGGGAGTACGTGTTTCAGCTACGGGCAACGAATGAGAATGGTGATTGGGGTGACGTGAGAGAAATGGAAATTATTATTGAACCACCTTTCTGGGCTACTTGGTGGGCTTATTTTATTTATGTATTATTGGCTATACTGTTTATGGTATTGATATGGTGGGAGATTCGTCGGAGGCTGTTATTGCGTAATCGTAGGTTTTTGCAGGAAGGTGAGACGGACAAGGTGCATCATCTAAAATTGCAGTTCTTTACGAACATACCTTCGGATGAAGAAAAGTTTTTGCAGGATGCTGTCGCCTGTGTGAACCGTCATTTGGATGATCCCGATTTTGATGTTCCGCAGTTTGTAGATGAGATGGCAACCAGTCGTACAACGTTGCATAAGAAATTGAAATCTTTGACGGGATTGAATACAACTGGCTTTGTACGTAGTATCCGTCTGAAGGCGGCTTGCAGGATGATGGATGAAAATCCGAATTTCCGCATTTCCGAACTGGCTTATAAGGTCGGGTTTAATGATCCCAAGTATTTTTCTATCTGTTTTAAGAAGGAATTTGGTATGCAGCCTACAGAATATTCGATGAAATCGGGCAAAAACGCTTGAACATGCCAAGGTGGACAAGGTTGAAATATGTTCCTAAAAGGTGGAGAAAACATGCTTCAACCTTATCGGGAGATGCTTCATCTCTGTAAAATGAATAGCTGATTACTTTTGTGGCATTAAAACTTTAATGTCTAATTTAAAAAGGTTGGCTAATGAAATCTAATTTTTATGGAAACAGAAAATCGCTTCTTGCGGTTTTTATTTGTGCAGCTTTTCTTTCAGGAAGTCATGTTGCTTATGCGGTAAATGAATCGTTACTGGTTTCTGCGTACCAGCAGCCTAGTAAGATTAAAGGAACCGTAATAGATGCAAATGGTGAGGTTGTTATTGGTGCCAGTGTGGTGGTGAAAGGAACCGCTAATGGGACTATAACAGATATTGATGGGAACTTTATTCTTTCTGATGTCCCTACCAATGGGACGATTCAGGTAAGTTTTGTTGGATACAAGACTTTGGAAATCCCAGTTAAAGGGCAGACTTCTTTCAGTCTGACTTTAATGGATGATACCGAAGTATTGGATGAAGTAGTGGTGGTAGGTTATGGTACCATGAAGAAATCAGATTTGACAGGTTCTGTAGGTTCTATATCTTCTGAAAAACTCGCTGCTAGAGGTACTACCCGTTTGGAAGATGCATTACAAGGTGCGGTTCCGGGAGTAAATATCACTCAATCCAATAGCCGTGCGGGTGGCGGATTTAATATTCAGATACGTGGACAGGCATCTATAAATAAACAGGCTGCTCCTCTTTATGTAATTGATGGTATTGTGTGCTCGTCTATGGATTTTTTGAATCCCGAGGATATTGAGCGGGTAGACGTCTTGAAAGATGCCTCGTCTACTGCTATCTATGGCTCACGTGCTTCTGCTGGTGTGATTATGATTACAACCAAAGGTGCGAAGGGGGCAGGAAAACCTCAACATGTTTCTATTTCGTATGATGGATATTATGGGATACGTAAGGTTGCCCGTATGCCTGATTTTATGAATGCTCAAGAATTTATAGATTATCGTTTTGCACGTCATACTCTTTTAACATCAGATGTCTTTGATGGTTCTAGTCGTAAAGGAGTAGATGCGAACGGTATTCCTCATTATGAAATTAAACAATCTGATTTGGAAACTACGTTTCTGAAACGTGATGGTGGTACAAACTATCGTGATTCCCAAATTTATGAGATGATGATGTCGGGAACAGATGGTTATGACTGGACAGACCTCGTAACTCGGACAGGTAATCAGCAGAATCATTATATCAGTGCCAACGGAGCCACAGAAAAAATTAATTATCGGTTAGGAGTTGGTTATCAAGGGGAAGAAAATGTGTTCAAACATAATGATTATTCCCGTTTCAATATCAAAGGTGCTTTTGATGGAAAAATTTCCAAAGTATTTGAAGCTGGATTATCTGTGAATATGGCTTATACGGTGCAAGATGATTTTAGTACCGATGGAACTTATTGTCCGTATGAAAACGCTTTTTATTTCAATCCTTTTGTTGCACCTTATGATGAAAATAGTAACATTATCAATAATCCAGGGTCAAAGGATGCTTTTGGGTCTACCGGACAATTCACTTCTACTGTTAGCCCACTGAATGATTTAGAGGATGAAAACTATACTAATCAAACTCGCAAATTTCATGTCTTTGGCAATGTATATTTGCGTACTAATATAATGGATGGATTAAAATTTGCGACTACTTTTTCACCTAACTTTTATCATGGGCGTCAAGGAAAGTTTAATGCTACTGGAGTGAATGACCGTAATCCGCTAGGTTCCAATTATTATCAGGTGAACGGAACGAACTCTGCAGAGGTTGAGACGACAGACCGTATGGACTGGACTTGGGATAATCAGCTTGATTTTAATAAAACAATAGATGATCATACGTTTGGCGCGATGGGTTTATTCTCCATATATCGTTCTGATAAAGAAATTTATAGATTGAAAGGCTTTGGTATTTCGGATGATATGCTTTCTTTTCATGCCTTGGATAAGGCTTCCGGTGATAAGGAGATAGCTTCTTCCTATACAGCATCTACTTTGGTCTCAGGAGCTCTTCGTTTGAATTATTCATATAAAGGTAAGTATATGGCGACAGCTACAGCACGTGCTGATGGTTCTTCACGCTTTGCAGAAGGTAACCGTTGGGGATGGTTTCCTTCCGTTGCTTTGGCATGGCGTATGTCAGAAGAAAGCTTTTTAAAAGGTACTCATTGGTTGGATAATTTGAAATTGCGTTTGTCTTATGGAGTTACCGGTAACAACAATGTGGATGATTATGTGACAATAGCTACAGCTTCAGGACCTAGTTATGTGGTATTGGGAGGATCGGAAATACAAGGATATTACCCTAATGGGCTTGTTAATACGGGACTCATTTGGGAAAAGGTAAAAGAGTTTGATTTAGGATTGGATTTTAGTGTATTGAGTAATCGTATTAATCTGACAGCCGATTTTTATCATCGTTTGTCTGATGGGCAGATTATGGATAGGATTGTTCCTGTTGAAACAGGTGAAACAAAAGCTACTTTTAATGTCGGTTCAGTTCGTAATACCGGAATTGAATTAGGAATGCAGTTTGGCATTATTCGGAGTAAAGATTTTATATGGGATTTAAGTGTGAATTATTCTCGTAACTGGAATAAAATATTGGAACTTAGTAATGGGAAAGTGGATGAAATTGCATCCAATCGCTTTATTGGTGAGCCGTTAAATGTATTGCGTGACTATATTCATACTGATGTGATAACTGATAAAGGGGTAACGATGCACACTAAAGATGGGGATATTCATTATACTTTGCAAGAATTGTATGCAAAGTATGGTTCGAAATATAAGTGGTATGAAGGTCAGATAGCTGTGAATGATTGGAATAATGATGGCAAGATTACGGATGAAGATAAGCAAATATATGGTTGTACAGATCCTAAATGGGTGGGAAGTTTAAGTTCAAATATGTATTATAAAGGTTTCGATTTCTCAGTAATGATTTATACTAAACAAGGACAATGGGCTCGTAGTTATTTCCATGATAAATATATGAAATGGTCTGATCGTGGTAACCAACATATGGCAATGGATTTTTATATTCCTAAAGGGGCGCCTGTTATTGACCATACTACCGGTGATATTGTATATGCCACTGAAACTCATTACGGTGAATATCCTTATCCGAATAATTCCGATACTTCGGCAGGTGGATATTTTTCTGATAAAGGTAGCGCGAAGGGAGAAGGCTTTCAGTATCAGAAGACTTCTTTTGTAAAGGTAAAAAATATCTGTTTGGGATATACTTTCCCTAAGAAGTGGATTACTAAAGCAGGATTACAGCATTTGCGTCTTTATATCAATGTGCTTAATCCATTTTGTTTTACGGATTATGATGGATTTGATCCTGAATGGGCAAATGCTAAATTAACTGATGGTGGTCCTGCATCGGTAACTTATCAGATAGGTGCGAATATTAAGTTTTAATTTCAAAGGAAAGGTAAATGGTATGAAAAAATATATATATACGGCAGTCATATTGGTTGGCTTTGTTTTGACTACAAGTTGTGAAGATTTTCTGACTACAGATAATAAGTCAAATGTAACGGACAAAGAATATTTCTCGACTAAGACAGGTTTTGAATCTTTGGTATCAAATGCTTATAGTACTTTACGAGATGTTTATGCAGTATCCAGTTATACTACTTATTTTAATGCAGGTACGGATATGTATGCTGATGGGCGTAATTATATCAATGATGAGTTGCATGAATATGAAACTTTAAATCCTGAAAACAGTGTGATGAAAGAGCTTTATACGGCATGTTATAAAGGTATCCGTGCGGCTTATGCTATAAAACATTATGCGGCGGATGCAGTTATTGATGAGAATTTGCGTAGCAGGCGTGTGGATGAGCACGAGTATTGGCGGCGAATTATTACTATATATTGGTAAATACTTTCGGGGGGGTACCTTTGATGAAAGATTATGTGGCTGATGTTCAAACCGGATATCCTAAATCTTCGGTGGTTGATGTTTACACTTATATTATTGAGGAATTGGAGAATGTAATAGCTGCCGGAGCTATGGAAAAGTCTACCGCTTTGGATGGTGGTGGTCGTATAAGTATTGAATCGGCTCGTGCGTTATTAGCTAAAACTTATTTAGCAGCAGCTTGGGATTTAGATAAAAAAGATTACTTTGCCAAAGCAGCCCAAGTAGCAGATGACGTGATAGCTAATCGTGCTTTGGTTACTCCTTTCGAGGATCTTTGGAGAGCGGATTGTAGTGGAGATGATAACGAAGAATTTATTTGGGATGTGGAATATGACTATGCTACGGCTGCTAATACAGTCAGTGGTGGGCATCCGTGGAGTTCCTTTTATTGTAATCATATGGGGGGGCAAGAAGATCATGGAAAGGGGGAGTACTTCTGCTTTTATTGCGACTTTACATGCTTTGCAGTGTTTTGAAAAAGGCGATATACGCTATAGGGTAACGTTTATGAAGGAGTTACCTGATATTGTTACTGCATCCGCTTATTGGTATTGGGATTGGTATAAGAATGGTGGAACTTTTATAGGAATTCCTTTGAAACGTTACTATCCGGCATGGTATGAAACAGAAGAAGATATCGATGCATGGAAAGCTCTTGATCCTGAAAATCGTAAAAATACATGGATACTACCGATGTCTGATCATACACGGGATCCTCAAGAATATATGCCTGGAGAAATTGATTATGAGGAATTCGTAACCTATTCTTATGGGGGCGCTCCTTGTCGTAAATTTGATGATTCTAATACTGCTAGTTATTCTAATAAAACAGATTATCGTGATGTACATATTATTACGCTTCCTGAGATTTATTTGGTAGCAGCAGAGGCTTATTTAAAAGCTGGTGATAAGGGAAATGCTTTGCTTCGTTTGAATGAAGTGCGCCGACGTGCACGGCTTGATGCGGTAACTGAAATAAATGTGGATGTTATTTTAAAAGAACGTGCTTGTGAGTTATTTGGACAGGGATCTCGATGGATTGATTTAAGACGTACACAGAAATTGGTGGAGTATAATGATTTATATAATCCTCAGATAAAAGGGCGGGCCGCACAAATGATTGGAAAGAAATTACTTCGTCCTATTCCTCAGGCGGCGATTGATGCGAATGAGTTGATGAGTGCTGAAGATCAGAATCCAGGGTATTAGTAAGGTGATTAGATAGTATTGAGATGTGTTTAGGACGGGGATGTTATGATATATGGCATCCTCGTTATTAAAAAAAATCAATTAAAGTAGAATAACTGATGAATGTGAAATTAAAAAGGGAAAGTCGATTATTGATTATGGCTATAACCAGTGTAGCTTTGTTTGTGCATATTGTAGTGATTTGTGCAGCTAGTACAAGAGAGGTTGTTGCCAATAAAGAATTTGTTTGGTATAATGGTAAACGTCCTATTACTTATTCCTTGCCTGGATCTGTTTCTCCAGTAGTGACGGTAGCACTGGATATGTTTAAGGGTGACATGCAACAGGTGACGGGGGTATTACCTCAAAAAACTCTTTTCGGAACGGCGGTTATTAATATTATTCAGTTGGATAAAAACAAGTCTATCCTAAGAGATCTCCGTAAAGACGGAATCCCGGTGGATAATATTGTTGCCAGAAAAGACGCTTTTTTTATAAAGATAAGAGAAAATCAGTTGTTGGTTGTAGGAAGTGACGGTCGGGGAACTGCTTACGGCATACTTGAACTTTCCCGCTTGGCAGGAGTGTCTCCATGGGTATGGTGGGGAGATGTGACACCGATGAGAAAAGAGCGATTGACCCTTCCGGCTGATTATTCTACTTTTCAGAGTCCATCGGTAGAGTATCGTGGAATCTTTTTAAATGATGAAGACTGGAGCTTGCAGCCTTGGAGCTGGAAAAACTTTGAACCGTCTGATATAAAAGGACGTATTGGTGCACGTACTTATAAAGAAATCTTCAAATTGCTGATGCGCCTTCGTGCCAATGCTATTTGGCCGGGAATGCATGGAATTACGACTCCGTTCTACTTTGTGCCGGGAGCTAAAGAAGCAGCTGACAGTTGCGGCATTCTCATCGGTACTTCGCATTGCGAGCCAATGATGCGCAATAATGTAGGTGAATGGAAAGTCAATGAACGGGGTGACTATAATTACATAACAAACCGTGAAGGGGTACAATCCTATTGGATAGAACGGCTGAAAGAGGCTGGACCTTATGAAAATTTCTACACCATGGGTATGCGAGGTATTCACGACAGTGGAATGGAAGGGGTCAAGACCCTTCAGGAAAAGACCGATGCACTGCAACAGGTTATTGACGACCAGCGCAAGTTATTATCGAAGTATGTAGATAAAGATGTGGAGAAAATTCCCCAGGCTTTTGTCCCCTATAAAGAAGTGCTTCAAATAATGGAGAATGGCTTGCAACTGCCGGAAGACATCACTTTGATATGGTGTGATGACAACTATGGTATATGACCCGTTTAAGTGACAAGGAACAGCAAAAGCGTAACGGAGGTGCCGGAGTGTATTATCATCTCAGTTATTGGGGGCGTCCGCATGACTATATGTGGTTATGCACTACCCAGCCGGGATTGATTTATAGTGAAATGAAACAGGCATACGATTGCAATGCCCGCCGTTTGTGGGTGGTTAATGTGCACGATTTGAAACCCGCGGCATATGATTTGGAACTCTTTCTGGATATGGCATGGAATATCAATTCCGTATCTCCATCTACTCTTGTGGAGCATCAGAAGAGCTGGCTTTGCCGCGAATTTGGCAAAGAAGCAGGAGAAAAATTATTGCCTGCCATGTTAGAGTTTTATCGCCTGTGCGGCATCCGTAAACCGGAATTTATGGGTTGGAACCAAGTGGAGCTGGACAAGAAAAAATATACCAAAGGCTGGTCTCCGGTTAAAAATACGGACTTTAGCTTAACCGAATTCGGCGGCGAACTGGATCGTTATCTGGAATCCTATGAAGCATTAAAGAGATTTTATCGGAAGTGGAACCAATGATTCCTCAGGAACGCAAAGATGCTTTCTTTGCCCAAATTAAGTATCCTGTATTTGGCGCTGCTGCCATGAGCACAAAGATGCTGGAGGCACAAAGAGCACGTTGCATCTCTCCGGGAAGCTGCGACACGACTTTATGGACCGCGAAAGTCAATTAATGGCTGCCTGTGCCAAAAGCATTAAAGCTTACCAGGAAATCCGCGATTTGACAGATTACTATAACAATGAACTGGCAGATGGCAAATGGAAATACTCCATGTGCCATAATCCGCGGGATTTATATGTATTCTATCCGCCTGAAATTCCCATATGGCTGACAGATAAGGAAATAGAGAAATATGCTTCTTTTAGAAGACCAAAATCGTTACCTTTGGAGGAAGTGGCTAAGGATCATTGTATTGTTTCTAATGCTTGCGATTATACAAGCGCATCCAAAGGGGTCGTGACGATTCAATCATTGGGACATAGTATGAATGCTGTTTCCGTACCAAAGGGAAAGTCAATTACTTTTGAGTTTGATTGTTTATGGGATGGAGAGGCGATACTGCGCACTGCCGTAATCCCGACACAACCTAATGATAAAGGAGATATTCGTTTCAGTGTTAGTATAGATGGTGAAAAGCCTCGGATATGTTCTATTAAAGAGCCGTTTCGTTCGGAAGGATGGAAACAGAATGTACTCCGTGGACAGGCTGTTCGTGAAACTGGTCATCAATTGACGAAAGGAAAGCATACTTTATCCATCACTGCTTTGGATGATCATGTCCTGATAGATCAATGGATGATTGATTTCAAACCAGACAGAATGTTCTATGTATTTCCAGTTCAACCAACCTATTAATGTAGCATGAATTGTATGAAGAAAATTATTGGACTGTTCATTATTTTATTATGCTTTTGCACGACAAAAGCTCAACAGACAGAAGTGAGGTATCTTTCCGGTACAGGACCGGATCATACTGTGAAGTGGAATTTCTGGTGCTCTTCAGGTATGAACTCTCAAAAGTGGAGCAAGATAGATGTTCCGTCTTGCTGGGAACAGCAAGGTTTTGGAGGCTATACCTACGGGCGCTATTATATTTATAAGGAACACGAGAAAGAAAAGCAATATGATGCCTACAGGGAACATGATTTTTGCGATGAATACGGCATCTATCGTCATTGTTTTGATGTTCCGGACACTTGGAAAGGCAAACAGATAAGTATTGTATTTGAAGGTGTTATGACTGATGCTGAAGTGAAAATCAACGATGTCATCGCTGGCCCTGTTCATCAGGGATCATTCTATCGTTTTTCTTATGATATCACGGACAGACTGAAATTCGGGAAAACGAATTTGATGGAAGTGACGGTGAAGAAGCAGTCGGCTGATAAATCAGTTAATGCAGCGGAGCGCCGGGCTGACTGGTGGCTTTTCGGAGGTATCTATCGTCCTGTATATCTGACGGCAAAGCCTCGCACGCAAATAGAACATATAGCGGTGGATGCCCGTGCTGACGGTACGTTGCACACAGATGTATATTTGAAAAATATTTCCAAAGGACAACAATTGGAACTGTCGCTCATTTCCTGTGATTCACAGCTTCCTATAGGGCGGCAGGTATGCGGGCTTTCGACGGAAGAGAAACAGATACTTACCACACATTGGAACAATATCAGGACATGGGATCCTGAACATCCCAACCTTTACCGGCTCACGATGCGTCTTCTTTCCACAACAGGAGATGTTGTGCACGAGATTACGGAGCGCATAGGATTCCGTACCATTGAATTCCGTCCTGAAGATGGCGTATATCTGAACGGTACTCGTCTTTTAGTGAAGGGGATTAACCGTCATTGCTTTGATCCGGAAACAGGTAGGACAATCAGCCGGGAACTCAGTCTGAAGGATGCTTTGCTCATTAAGCAGATGAATATGAATGCCGTGCGTTCACATTATCCACCAGATACTCATTTTTTAGAGGCGTGTGATTCCATAGGTCTTCTTTATCTCAATGAATTATGTGGTTGGCAGAATAGCTATAGCACTGAAATAGCAGAAAAGTTACTGCCTGAGATGATATTTCGTGATGTGAATCACCCGTGTATCTTTGTTTGGGCAAATGGTAACGAAGGAGGATGGAATACTGCTGTTGACAATCGTTTTGCCGACTATGATCCGCAGAAACGTCACGTCATTCATCCGTGGGCGGATTTCAATGGCTTGGATACACGTCATTACCCTAATGGTACGGATAACATGTATCGGTTGGAACGCGGGCATAAGGTTTTTATGATGACGGAGTTCCTGCATGGCCTCTATGACCGTGGACAGGGTGCAGGCCTCAAAGGACTATGGTCAAAGTTTAAGGCAAATCCACTTTTTGCCGGTGGCTTCCTTTGGGCATATGTGGATGAAGCTGTCCGCCGTACAGATACCGGACAAATGGACACTTACGGTCCTAATGCTCCCGATGGTATTGTGGGGGCAAATCGCGAAAAAGAAGGCAGTTTTTATACTGTTCGGGAGGTATGGTCACCCATTCAAATACATCCATTAAAAATAACTTCTTCTTTCAAAGGAGATTTTTATGTAACTAACGATTACTTATTCAGCAACTTAAGCGAATGCCGGATGAAGTGGAAGGTAATGCGTTTACCTATTCCACAGGTGTCCGACAGCCCCATCTGCTTAGCGGAGGGCGGCGTACTGTTACCTGCGATTCAGCCTGGCGAGAAGGGGATAGCCCACTTTGATTTGCCTGAGAAATTCTTCAATGGAGACATCTTGGAATTGGAAGCCTACAATGTAGCGGGAGATATGATATGTAATTGGACGTTTCCTATCAAGAATAACCGTAAGTACTTTATAGAATACAGGTATTTACAACCGACAACAACTGCTACTGCCAGATATCAGACAGACGACAATAGTGTTACACTGATAGCGAATGGAGTTACAGCAACATTCAACAAAGCGAATGGTAATTTGGTAGAAGTGAAGAACGGTAGCAAGATCATACCATTGTCTGATGGTCCTCTCCCGGTCGGGATGAAGATGCTTTTCTGTTCTGCTAACCTAAAGATGCAAGGTGATACTGCCATTTATACCGTAAAATATAAAGGTGCGGCCGACTCCATTGTCTGGAGAATGGCACCTGACGGATTGCTTGGAATGGATGCATTAGTGCTGAATTACAGAGCAAAGAACAAGTTTGACGGTGTATACTTTGACCGTCCGGTTCTTAATTTCGGTTTTTCATTCTCTTTTCCTGAAAAGAACATCAGTGGGATGCGTTGGTTAGGCAAAGGTCCTTACCGGGTATGGAAGAACCGTATCGAAGGAACGAATTATGGTATTTGGCAGAAGGACTACAACAATACGGTGACGGGAGAATATTATCATCAGCTTATTTATCCGGAATTCAAAGGGTATCATGCAGATCTCTATTGGGCAACACTCCAATCAAAGACAACACCGATGACAGTTTATTCGGAAACTGACGGTATTTTCTTTCGCGTCTTCACTCCGGAGGAGCAGCGTGACCGTGAAAGCCGTGGAATATCAGTAAAGGAATATCCTGCTGGAGACCTTTCGTTCTTATTTGAAATCCCGGCTGTCAACTCTCAGGGGACAGGAGGAGAGGCTTCTTATATTAAAATTAATAAAGGGATGATGGCTTTAGAATGAAGCTATGGTTTGATTTCCGGAACTAGACCCGATAGCGTGTTTATTGCATAAATACCTATAAAGAGCTATTGCGTAGTATATATATTCTGTAAAATGGGGGAAAAGATTACCGATATCAGGTGATTGTTTCCCCCTTTCTTTTATAGAACTTTGCATTCCCAAAAATTAAGAATTTAGAATTATAGGTATTCATGGTAAGAAGACAGTTACAAAGGATTAGTTTAGGATCCCTTTTTTTAATAATCGGAGCGATATCTATCTTTGCACAACCTAAGATAATGGTATCCGGTAAAGTGATATCCAAAGAAAAACAGGAAGTCGTAGATTTTGCGACCGTATATTTGAAGGGTACAACTTATGGCTGTACAACGAATGAAGAAGGTATTTATCATCTTCATGCACCGGCAGGGAAATATACACTGGTTGTTTCGGCTATAGGATATGAGACTATAGAAAAGCCCATAACTTTAGTTCATGGAGAAAGGATTAAGATGAATGTAATGATTGCCCCGTCAGTGACTGAGTTGGATGAAGTTGTAGTGGTATCTAACGGGGTTTCCCGTGTGAAACGTTCCGCATTCAATGCGATAGCTGTAGATACAAAAGAGTTCCAGAATTCTACCAAAAATCTGAGTGATGCTTTGGCTAAAGCTCCGGGAATGAAACTCCGTGAGTCAGGTGGGGTAGGTTCGGATATGCAATTGATGTTGGATGGTTTCAGTGGCAAACATGTGAAGATATTTATTGACGGTGTACCTCAGGAGGGAGTAGGGAGTTCTTTTGGCTTAAATAATATTCCTGTGAATTTTGCAGATAGGATTGAAGTGTATAAAGGGGTGGTTCCTGTAGGATTTGGCACGGATGCTATAGGTGGTGTTATCAATATTGTAACCAATAAGAAGAGACGTAATTGGTTTTTGGATGGCTCCTATTCATACGGGTCGTTCAATACGCATAAATCGTATGTGAATTTCGGACAAACTTTCAAAAACGGCTTTACTTATGAAATAAATGCTTTCCAAAACTATTCGGATAATGATTATCATGTGGATGCACCGGTAGAGGACTTTGAAACCGGAAGAATTGATAAAGATAAAAGGGTACGTGTCAAGCGCTTTAATGATACCTATCATAATGAGGCGGTTATAGGTAAGATTGGCATTGTGGATAAGAAATGGGCAGACAGATTGATGTTGGGCTTTACTTATTCACATATGTATAAGGAGATACAGACCGGAGTACGTCAGGAAATAGTTTATGGGGAAAAACATCGTAAAGGACATTCGTTGATGCCGTCATTGGAGTATAATAAGCGTGACTTATTAATCAAAGGTCTGAATGTGGCATTGACTGCCAATTATAATAAAAATGCAACGGCAAATATAGATACAGCTTCATATAAGTACAATTGGTTGGGTGATAGGAAATTAATGAACTCACCCGGTGAACAATCCAATCAATATTCACGGGCGGATAATAACAATTGGAATGGAACATTAACTGTTAATTACCGTCTGGCGAAAATACACATGCTGACCTTTAATCATGTGTTGAATACTTTCCGCCGTTCTAATACTTCTTTATTGGCTAAGGTGGAATCGGAGGATGCCATCGCTAAAGAAACCCATAAGAATATCTCCGGATTATCCTATCGGTTGATGCCGTCTGATAATTGGAACCTCTCAGTGTTTGGAAAATATTATAGTTTGTATGTAGCAGGTCCTATGGCTACGACTACGAATCAGGATGATTATGTCCGTACTACCCGAAACATGAATTCCATAGGGTATGGAGCTGCGGGAACTTATTTCATTCTATCCGGTTTGCAGGCAAAATTGTCATACGAAAAAGCATATCGTCTGCCTACTATTGAAGAAATGTTTGGAGATGAGGATTTGGAAATGGGAGATATCAGTATAAAACCTGAGAGTAGTGATAATTTGAATTTTAATTTGAGCTATAACAGAACATTTGGCAGGCATTCTGTATATATGGAAGGTGGAGTGATTTATCGGAATACGAAAGATTATATTCAGCGTAATATTGCGGATTTGAGTGGTGGTAAATATGCTGCGAAATATATTAATTACGGTAAAGTATTGACGAAAGGATATACTGTTTCTGCTCGTTACGGTTTTGGCAATTGGGTGAGTATAGGAGCTAATTTTACCAAAATGGATGTACGCGACAATATGAAAACATCTATTTCCAGCAGTGCGGAAAATTTGGCTTATAAAGAACGGATGCCGAACCTGCCTTATATGTTTGCTGATTCGGATGTTACTTTTTATTGGCGGGATTTAGGAAGGAAAGGCAATATGTTGACAGTGTCTTATGATAATCAATATCTGCATAGCTTTACTTATTATTCTTCCCGAATAGGCTCAAATAAGGGGGACTATGTGGTACCTGATCAATTCTCACACAATATATCCCTTTCTTATAGTTTGCAAAAAGGACGATATAACGTATCATTGGAATGTCGTAACTTCACAGATGAGAAGTTATATGATAATTTTAGTCTTCAGAAGGCCGGTCGGGCTTTTTATGGTAAACTGCGTGTTTGTTTCGGTAATTAAAGAATTGGAAAAAGTTTATAATTAATTGGATTTTAAATTAAATAGAAGAATAAAATGAAGAAAGTTTTCTTTTTGAATGGATTTGTTGCTATTGCCATAGTAGGAATGGTGTTGAGTGCATGTACGGATAATGAGCCGGATTACGGTTCGGGTACCGAGGCTAAAGGTGAGTATGTTATTGCATCTTCGGTCACAGCGTCTGGAAATACAACGAATGTGCTGCTTACTTCTGAAACGTTGGATAAAGGCACTGTTTCTACAGTGAATAATGGTCTTGTGAATGATGGCGCAACTCAATGGGTGTTTTACAAGAATCAATATCTTTATGCACTGACTTATAATCAAGGGAATGCAGGTACGACCCGTTCTTATATCATGGATTCAAATAATGAAGTAAAGGCTCGTTCGGGGGAGTTTGCCATAAAGAGATTTACTACTTACGGTATTTATGATAAATATATCATGACCTCGTCTACCGGTGACGGACCCACTGCGTATGCTGATGAGAATGGATATTTACCAAAAATGTTTTTGCTTTCTTATTTGGATGTATTTGCTGAAACATTTACAACGAATGATACTCAAAATAAGGCTTATATGTCCGAGAACTTCTTGGGAAATGGAGAATATGTAACATTGGCCGGCATATTGGAACAAAATAATAAGCTGTATAGCGCTGCTATTCCAATGGGGTTAAGTCAATATGGATCGGCCACTGACGGGGGAAAATGGATACTTCCTGGCAATGATGATTTGGTAAAGACAGAAGACGGTGGTTCCAACAGCAGCAGTTATAAAAAAGGCGAATTGCAATGGACGCAATATCCCAACAAATGCTGGGTCGCTATTTTTGATAATGAAACGCTGACTACTAAAAAGATTATTGAGACTGATAAAATCAGCTATGCTTGTGGGCGAATGAAGTCTCAATATTACCAAACTATTTGGGTGGCAGATAATGGTGATATTTATGTATTTTCTCCTAGTTATGCCAAAACAATGGCTGATAAACGGCAACAGACTACCTTGGATGCTGGAGTCGTACGTATAAAGGCTGGAACAGAAGAGTTTGATCCTGATTATTATTATAGTATCGAAGCGCAGACCGGAGGTAAATCTTTCATTCGTTGTTGGCATATTACGGGAGATTATTTCTTGTTGTTGATGTATGATCGTCCCTTGACTGAAACTGGTTTCACAGCTAATCAGTTAGCGATATATAAAGGAGAAACCGGAAAACTTACTTATGTAACCGGCTTGCCTTCTGCCGATTTGATCTCTGGCTTTGGTAATACTCCGTATGTGGAGAATGGATATGCCTATATGGCTGTAACTACAACAGAAGGATATCCGTCTATTTATAAAATAGATCCGGTTGGTGCGGTAGCGACAAAGGGTGTTTCTATAGAAGCGACACAAATCAGTGGCGTCGGTAAACTGCAACCTCAGAACTGAGTATTGTAATAATATAGTGGGAGTCTGCGGGCAGTATGTGCTTATGCAGACTCTTTTTATGAATTGTATTGAAGATTTTATGAAGAAAATATTTCGCCAAATACATCTTTGGCTTTCTGTTCCTTTCGGGTTAATCATTACCTTGATTTGCTTCTCGGGAGCTATGCTGGTTTTTGAAAATGAAGTGATGGAACTGGCTAGGCATGAACTCTATTATGTAAAAAAGGTAGAGACAGTTCCACTTCCTGTTGATCGATTATTAGAAGAGGTAGAACTCACGTTACCCGACAGTGTGTTTGTGATAGGAATCAGTGTTTTTTCTGACCCGGAACGCGCTTGGCAGGTGAATCTGTCCAAGCCTCGTCGTGCTTCTATGTATGTGGATCAATATACTGGTGAGATTAAAGGTAAATATGAACGTCCTGCATTTTTTGTGACTATGTTCAGGCTGCATCGCTGGCTGTTGGACAGTATGAAAGCGGATGGCGGAGTCTTTTGGGGAAAAATGATTGTAGGTGTCAGCACCCTGTTGTTTGTCGTGGTTTTGATATCGGGTATCGTTATCTGGTGGCCTCGTACACGAAAAGCCTTGAAAAATAGTTTAAGAATATCTGTCGGCAGGGGCTTTAGAAGATTTTGGTATGACCTGCATGTTGCAGGTGGAATGTATGCGCTGTTTTTTTTATTGGCTATGGCCTTACCGGGTTAACATGGTCTTTTGGATGGTATCGGACAGGTTTCTATAAAGTGTTTGGCGTGGAAGTACAACAGGGAGGTACACATAGTGGGGTGACTCTGCGTGGTGGTAGAGGTAGTGATCAACCTGGAAAGAATGTTTCTCATTCTTCGTCCTATGTTTGTTGGCAACAAGTTTATGAACAATTAGCCCTAAATAATCCCGGTTACAAACAGATAACCTTATCAGATGGGGTAGCAAATGTTTCTTTCAATACCTTTGGTAATCAACGTGCTTCCGACCGTTATAAATTCAATCCTCATAGTGGTGAGATTGATGAGGTAGTTTTATATAAAGATGCTGAGAAGGCTGGAAAGATTCGCGGATGGATCTATTCTGTACATGTTGGTAGTTGGGGCGGTATGCTTACTCGTTTACTGACGTTTATAGCAGCTTTGATAGGAGCCACCTTGCCATTAACAGGATACTATTTATGGATAAAACGTATTTGGAGAAAGAAATCAAGAGTAAATTGAATCTCTTTGTCATAAGATTAGGGGGCGAAAAGAGTTTTATCAGTTTTATCATATGACCTGTTGTCGTGAATGACAGGTCATATGATATTGTTACAGGATTTTTTAGAACCACTTTATCTTCCTGAAAATAACAAAGGCCAACGCAGACAATGTGATGGACGCCAAAATAATAAAACTAAAAGCATGTGGTAATGCATCTACATGTACATCTACGTTCATTCCATAGAAACTAGCTATTAATGTGGGTACATCAGAATGATGGAAATACTGGTCATGCGTTTCATGATGGTGTTCACATTATTGGATATGATGGAAGCAAATGCGTCCATGGTTCCGGTTAAGATATCACTGTAGATATTTACCGTGTTATATGCTTGTTTTAATTCAATGACTACATCTTCTACCAAATCGCGGTTTTGATAATCTTTTTCCTGGAAGATACTTTGCAATTTACCTACCATCACCTCATTTCCACGAATGGACGTATTGAAATAAACCAATGTTTTTTGTAGTTTCATCAATCTTAGCAGGTCCTCATTACGTATGCTCCTTTCCAATTCTTTTTCTGCGGCAGCTACATCATTGTTTATTTGTTTCAGATATTTCAAGAACCATACGGCAGATGAGTAAATTAACCGTAAAATCAGTTCAAATTTATTAGGCACAATGATTCCTTTACGTCGGGTGTGGTCAATGAAATCAGGAATCATTTCAGTGGAGTGATAACACACGGTAACAATGATTTCATTATTTGTAATGATACCGATAGGGATAGTGATATAAGGGATGCTTCCCTGTTGTTGCAGGGGGATTCGGATAATGGTCAGTAGCCAGTTGTCTTCCGTATCCGTTCGTGGACGTTCATCCATATCGGCGATGTCCTCTAAAAAAGCTTCGGGGACTTTTAATTCTTTAGTCAGAAACTCAAAATCACTTTGGTCGGGGCATTCTACATTCACCCAGCAGTTTGGCATCCATTGTGGCTTTTCTACAAAGCCATTTTCACAATAAAGATATTTTCTCATCTTATTGCCTCCTTTCGTTCATTTATATCCGTTCAGAGGCATTCAGAGTAGTGATTGCCCTGTCGGATCAGTTAATACTATTGCACGTTCGTGGTATTGAATCGTCCATTTTTATTGATTGTTTTTTGTTTAAAGCGGTACAAAAGTACATAAAACCTTTAAAGGACAGACAGAAGACAGGAGGCTTTTATATTTTTTTTTAAGAATGTCATCGGAAAGCAATATCCAAAAAAAATAGCGCCTTTTCTCAAAAACGCTATCCGATTACATAAATGTACAAAAGATCCAATTATTTGATTCGTTTGTAACCATATACGGCCAAATTACCCAGTTCCTCTTCAATACGGAGTAACTGGTTGTATTTTGCCATGCGGTCGCTCCGGCTCAATGAGCCTGTTTTGATTTGTCCACTATTGGTAGCTACGGCAATGTCTGCAATGGTTGCGTCTTCCGTTTCTCCTGAGCGGTGGGAAGTAACAGTGGTATATCCATGACGATGAGCCATTTCAATAGCATCCAGTGTTTCACTTAAAGAACCTATTTGATTGACTTTGATCAGGATAGAGTTGGCGCATCCTTGTGCAATACCTTTTGAAAGGAATTCTACATTGGTTACGAACAAGTCATCACCTACCAGTTGGCAACGGTTGCCTATACGTTCGGTCAGCTTCTTCCACCCTTCCCAGTCATTTTCACTCATACCGTCCTCAATAGAATCGATAGGATACTTATTAATCAATTCTTCCAGATAATTAATTTGCTCGTCAGTCGTACGTTTTTTGCCTGTTTCTCCTTCAAAAATCGTATAGTCATAAACGCCATTCTTATAGAATTCAGAAGAAGCACAGTCCATACCAATCATGACATCTTTACCCGGTTCATAACCTGCATTCTTGATGGCTGCCAGAATAGACTCAATGGCATCCTCGGTTCCGTTCAAGGCAGGAGCAAAGCCACCTTCATCGCCTACGGCAGTGCTCAGACCGCGGTCATGCAATACTTTTTTCAGCGCATGGAATACTTCGGCTCCCATGCGTAAACCTTCGTGGAAAGATGGAGCACCTACAGGACGAATCATAAATTCTTGAAAAGCAATGGGAGCATCACTATGTGAACCGCCATTGATGATATTCATCATTGGAACCGGCATTACGTATGTATTCGTCCCACCTATGTATCTATATAAAGGTATATCCAGATAGTTTGCGGCTGCTTTTGCTACTGCTAGCGATACGCCTAAAATGGCATTGGCTCCGAGTTTGGATTTAGTGGGAGTACCATCTAATGCTAACATCTTTTTATCAATGGCACGTTGTTCCAGTGCTGAGCAACCAATTAGCGCCGGGGCAATGATTGTGTTTACATTGGCTACAGCTTTTAAGGTTCCTTTTCCATTATAGCGAGTTTTGTCACCATCGCGTAGTTCTAATGCTTCGTGTTCTCCGGTTGATGCTCCTGACGGAACCGATGCACGACCTGTGATTCCTGATTCTAATGTAACATCGACTTCTACTGTGGGATTACCACGTGAGTCTAATATCTCGCGGGCTATAATTTTTTCTATTTTCATACTACATGTACTTTTAAATAATTATTCTAATATAAACTATTGTTGTTAAAATATTTAGCATCCTTTTAACTCCATGCAAAATTCGATTAAAAAAATCGTTTATCCAATACCTATTTATGGTGAATCTTGTTCTATACAATCCTAATAATTAGGTATTGTGGAAGGTGCTGAAGTCGGTTACCTTTGCAAATGTAATAATTACAATTTAAAAATCAGTTTTAATTTAAAAATAAAAAGAGTATGGAACCAATTATTAATTCACAAGTTCCTGAATTTAAAGTTCAGGCATTCCATAATGGAGAGTTTAAAACCGTAACTAATAAAGATATTGAAGGTAAATGGGCTATTTTCTTCTTCTATCCTGCTGACTTTACGTTTGTATGCCCTACCGAACTTGTAGATATTGCTGAAAAGTATAATCAGTTCAAAGCAATGGGAGTGGAAGTATATTCTGTAAGCACCGATTCACATTTCGTTCATAAAGCATGGCATGATGCGTCTGAAAGCATCCGCAAAATCACTTATCCGATGTTGGCAGATCCTACAGGTGCTTTGTCGCGTGCATTTGGTGTGATGATTGAAGAAGACGGTATGGCTTATCGTGGTACTTTTGTAGTGAATCCCGAAGGCAAGATCAAATTAGCTGAAATTCAGGACAACAGTATCGGGCGTAATGCTGATGAACTTCTTCGTAAGGTAGAAGCTGCCCAGTTTGTAGCCACTCATGATGGTGAGGTTTGTCCTGCTAAATGGAAGAAAGGTGCTGAGACCTTGAAACCGAGTATTGATTTGGTAGGTAAAATTTAAAGTATAGAACTCATGTTAGATAGTGCGATAAAAGATCAGTTAAAAGGTCTTTTTGCCCAATTGGAAGCGCACTATACTTTTGACATCTTCGTCCACCCTCAGCACGAAAGTCGTGCCGAGTTGGTGGACTTGTTGGAAGAAGTGGCTTCCTGTTCGGATAAACTTTCCTGTCGGTTGCAGGATAGTGAAGGGCTGAAGTTTATCCTTTTAAAAGAGGGAGAGGATACGGGAATCATATTCCGTGCCGTACCTGGTGGCCATGAATTTACTTCTTTGTTAATGGCTGTTCTGAATGCTGACGGCAAAGGAAAGAATTTTCCGGACGAGTTTATTACCAGACGTATCAAGGCGTTACGGGGACCGATTAGTTTGACCACCTATTTGTCTCTGACCTGTACCAATTGTCCCGATGTGTTCAAGCTTTGAATATGATGGTACTTCTGAATGGTCAGATACGCCATGAGGCAGTAGATGGATCTATAAATGAAGAAGAAGTGGAACGGATGAAAGTACAGGCTGTTCCTACTGTATTTGCTGATGGTGAACAGATTCATGTGGGGCGTAGCAGTATGGGGGATCTGTTGGAGAAGCTGGAAGCCCGTTACGGTTCGGTGGAATTGGAAGCTGTTGAGACAAAAGAATATGATGTACTAGTAGCCGGTGCTGGTCCTGCTGGTGCGACAGCTGCTATCTACTCAGCTCGTAAAGGGTTGAAAGTAGCAATAATAGCCGAGCGTATTGGTGGACAAGTCAATGAGACAATGGGGATTGAGAACTTGATATCTGTGCCTCAGACTACCGGTAAACAGTTGGCTCAGGATCTGAAAAAACATTTGGCGGAATATCATATTGATATTTTAGAAAATCGCCGGATAGAGAAAGTGGAAGTGACAGAGGGCATGAAAGTGTTGTCTGTGAAAGGTGGAGAAACGTACAAGGCTCCCGTATTGATCATTGCTACCGGGGCGAATTGGAGAAAATTGAATGTTCCCGGTGAAGAAAAATACATCGGTCATGGAGTTGCTTTCTGTCCTCATTGTGACGGACCATTTTATAAAGATAAGGAAGTAGCAGTCATAGGTGGTGGAAACTCCGGGGTTGAGGCTGCTATTGATTTGGCGGGAGTCTGTTCCAAAGTGACTGTATTCGAGTTCATGGATACTTTGAAAGCGGATACTGTTTTGCAGGAGAAAGCTAAAAGCCTGCCCAATGTGGATATTATTACTAATACTCAAACGGTAGAGGTGTTAGGAAACGGTGATAAAGTGGTGGGGCTTATAAAGAAAGACCGTTCATCCGAAAAAGAAGAGATCTTTGCCTTGGATGGTATTTTTGTCCAAATAGGTTTGACTGCCAATAGCGCTTTGTTTAAAGAATTGCTGGAAACGAACCGCATGGGTGAAATTCTGACTGATAAAAATGGCCGGACCTCTGTAAAAGGTATCTATGCTGCCGGAGATGTAACGGATGTTTCCTATAAACAGATAGTTATAGCAATGGGGGAAGGCGCCAAGGCTGCTTTAGCTGCATTCGAAGACCGGATGCGCGGAACGATTTATTAGTGATAAGTGGTTGGTGGTGAATAGTGGGTGCATATCGCAGTATTTACCACTAATCTTATCACTAAAAAATGCACTCTTTGTATGTATATTGGTGAGAATATGCTTTCTTTGTAGGTGAATCACCGTTTACAGCATTGATATGGCAGAATCGAGACGTACTTCATTGAAAGATTTGGCACAGATATTAGGTGTATCCATACCTACAGTATCCCGTGCTTGAAAAATAGTCCCGAAATCAGTCGGGAACTTTGTATTAAAGCTCAAAAATTGGCAAAAGAGATGAATTATCACCCCAATCCTTTTGCTATGAGTCTCCGGAAAAATACTCCCCGTACCATTGGAGTAATTGTACCTGATATTGTTACTCATTTCTTTGCGTCTATTTTAAGTGGTATAGAAGATACCGCTATAGCAAACGGCTATTTTGTTATCATCACGACTTCCCATGAGTCATACGACCATGAGAAAAGAAATATTGAGAATTTGGTCAATATGCATGTGGAAGGTATTATAGGTTGTTTATCTCAAGAAACAACAGATTATGCCCATTGGTTGAGTTTGGATGATATGAATATGCCGCTTGTTCTATTTGATCGTGTTTGCATGCCTGACCGTTTTTCTACGGTAGTGGCTGATGGAGTATATTCTGCTCAGATGGCTACACAGCACTTGTTGGATCATGGAAGCAAACGGATTGCTTTTATCGGTGGTGCAAACCATCTGGATATAGTAAGAAAGAGAAAACATGGTTACCTTGAAGCGTTAAGGGAAAATAAGATACCTATTGAGAAAGATTTGGTTGTGTGTCGGAAAATTGATTTTGAAGAAGGGAAAATAGCTACAGAAATTTTATTATCGCTTCCGGAGCCTCCCGATGCAATTCTTGCCATGAATGATACATTGGCATTTGCCGCTATGGAAGTGATTAGAAATCATAATCTTCGTATTCCTCAGGATATAGCGCTTATTGGGTATACAGATGAGCAACATGCCAATTATGTAGTGCCTCGCCTTTCGGCCGTCTCGCATCAGACTTATAAGATGGGGGAAGCCGCATGTCAGATGTTGATTGATAAGATTAAGGGAGATAAAAAAATCAGGCAAATCATTATTCCTACTTGTTTGCAGGTGAGGGAAAGCAGTATAAAAAGGAAGGATTGAGAACCGAAATGTATTTTAAGAAGAGAATAAGGCTGAACTCTTCACAAAGAGCCAACCTTATTTCTTTATATATTGGAGTATTATTGAGTGACCAACGTAATAATGGAACGTGCCGGAATCACAACTTTTTCATGGTTTTTGATACTTCCCACCGGTAGAAGATTCTCTCCATCTTTATCCGAAGTACGATAGATTTTCCAGTTTTTTATAATTCCGTTACGCTGATAGAAAGTAAACTCTTTATCTTCCGCTGCATAATTAATCATAACGAAAACCTCCTTTCCGTCTGTATTTTGGTATGCTGAACACATTAGTCCGGTTACATCTGTATCGCCTTCAGGAATGATTTTCCCTTGGTTGTCTTTGGCTATAATTGCTTTCCGAACAGCTCCCGGGCGTATAAATCTACTGTAGTTTCCCAAAGCCCACATTAATTTGGAGTCTTTCACCTCACCATTCAGAAAAGTCGGATCACTATACTCACGGATTAATCCGTCCTTATAATCTCCACCGATAGATCGCCACCATTGCCAACTGCGAGCACCTGCATATACAATGTCATGATGAATGATCCGTGCTACATATAATGCTGTCTTCATGGTGAAGTCATATCCTCCGCCTCCGCCGATTTCTTCGTCATTGCCCATGATACAGGTTTCTGTCTGCCAGAAATCCACCTTATACTTGTCTAAAGTATCTTTTAATTGACAACGGATATCGTGTAAATTATTCAGAGGAGTATTAGTCCAATAACTATGCCCTACCATCAGCCGGGGAACATTGGGAGTATCACCCAGATAGGTGGCTGTACTGTCCGGATTAAAGAAAGACTGGATTTGATACCCCCGTTCCCAATTAGTCATGTGAGTATCGAACATACAACGATAGTCAGAGGACTCATTGACTAGAATCTGTGTGTCAATTTGGTTATTTACGAACTCTTTACTGATGAGGCGTATGGCACGGGCTATTTCGCGGTTGGTAGCCGGTGTACCTTCTTGTTTGGGGCCAATCCAGTTCCAATGCCCATCGGGTTCATTGAATGGACAGAGGTAATTGAACTTGATTCCATCGTGTTTCTCCACCCCTTTTATGACATTGGCAAGAAAACGGGCAAAATTCTTATAATGCTCTTCCTTTAAGTTTAAGGTTCCTCCACGGCCTGTGTTGGTGGCAAGACCGTTTTGTGTGAAATATACGGGAGGTGAATTAAGAAATGCCAAAAATTTGTTTACACCCCGTTCTTTTGCCAGACGCAGGAAGTTGCGCTGCCCTTGTTGTTTATTCCAATTATAGTTACCATCTGCCTGAAGGAAACATTCGGCACGCATCCAGGGAGAGGCTATCTGGCTGGCTTCTCCTTGTTCCGCACTTCCGGCTCCTACATTGAAACGCCATAAAGACAAGCCGATTCCTTTAGGTTGTCCGTTTTCATGGTTTTCCGTACTGAACAGCCAGTCGGCTACTTGGTTTTGTTTTTCTTGCGGCCATAAGCCGATAAATTGCATGCTCCAACAGTCTGATGCTCCGAAATAGTCCATGGTTTGACAGGGTTGGTCTGTTTCTATTTCAAAGTGAATGGCAGGATGTTGAGCGCATTGCACATTGCATATAGAAGTGAAGAGCAAAATTAAGATGATCAATTTTGATTGAAAATAAATGTGTAACATAGGTTTGTTAATTTTAAAGGGGAAATACCAACTTGCGATATTTCCCCTTGTTTTTTGTATTCTATCAGTTTTATTTACTTCAATTCTACCTTAATGGATTGACTATAGCAATATTCTGAGGATTTGTCAGACTTTACTCCTATACGAGCATAAATATATGTTTTATTGATCAGATTGTTTGGAATGTCTATTTCAGCGCTGGTCTCTTGTTCTAGAGGAATCTTGTTTCCTAAACTCAACGTCGCTTCTTTTTGATTGTTATCTGTTAGGATGCCTTTTCCTAGATAAAGACTTACATCTTCCATATTAGCATTAGCAATAACTTTGTTAACTGTAAATTTTGCAACAATTTTGTTGTTACTCTTAGTAAATGAAACATCTTTAATAAAAAAGTAAGGTGTTACTGGGATATCTTGTATGGTATTCCCTTTAACTGTAATCCGAATCGTATCATTGGATGGCCTTTCCCAAGGTGCATTACCAACGCGTACAAGTTATAATCTCCGTTGAATAGGTTCACTGAGTAACTTCCGTCTTGTGCGATATAGACGGGGATAGAACCATGTAAGGCATATCCGTCTTGAAATAGGGCAAATTCGGAACTTCCACTTCTAACGGATACAGGTTCACCATTATAAATGGCTTTTCCTGTTAACATGGATTTAGGTTCATCAAAATTGTCATAACTGCAACTGTTGGCTGTAAGCAGACAACATATTATAATAATAAAAATATATATTTTTCTCATAATTTTTTGTTTTTATTGGAATGGGTTTTTGACAATTGTTGGATTATTATTGATAACAGCATCCTCAATGAATGAATAATAGTTGGACTGTTGGAAAGTTCTAGCTACTTTGAAACGTTCAGATCTTGTTTTCACAAAAATGTATTTATCTTGATCTTGAGTACCAGGTTTAGCTTTAGCAATACGATATGGGTATAGTCCATAAACAATGGCTTGATCATTATCCTCATTTCCGTTCCAAACAGCATCTGCTATTCTCCAACGTTTCATATCAAAATAGCGGTGGTCTTCAAAAGCTAATTCCACGCGTCGTTCATTTTGAATTTTCTCTATTGTAAGTTTATTTAAACTATTGGCGGGAAAACCTGCACGTTCGCGTAGTTTATTGATATAATGCAATGCATTTGTTTCATCATTTAATTCAAAAGCTGCTTCAGTAGCGTTGAGATAAATTTCTCCTAAACGGAACCAAGGCCACCAGTTTTCGGCATAATTACGAAGTGTATAACCGGAAGCTTCACTTATGAATTTGCGAATATAAAATCCGGTGTTGCTAACGTTAGGGGTGTTGGTTTGGGGACCGTCTTGACCTACAAAAGTTTTATTGTCTGTATAGAAACTCCCCAAGCTGGGATCAGTAAGTAAATCGTAAGAGCCATTAATATCATTCCATACAGCTACTCCGGCTTGAATATCAACGTCCTGACCTCTGAACTTGGTACCGGGATAAATAATAGTACCATATAAACGAGCATCTTTATTGGCAAAAATATCACTAGGATTTTTATAAACGATATAATCGTTGCCGTTTTTATAGTGTAATGTTCCTGAGGTCCCGTCTAAATAGTCAAAGGCCTCTACTAATCCTAATGATGGGCCAATACAAGAAGAGTTGTCATTATCTTCTCTTAAATGATGAATAACATTATCATATCCGAAACTATGTACCTTTAAAGGATTTTGGTAATCTTTTACCCAAATAACTTCTTTATTTCCGGTTTTATCCATTAACATTTTATAGAAATTGATTCCCTTGTCTTCTTCTTTGTTATAGAGTTCATACCCTCCTTCTTCTATAATTTCTTTTGAAGCAGATAATGATTTTTGGTAATAACCGTTTGCCATGTCTGAAGGAATACCTACCTCTCCACCGGAAGTTACAATATTGGGAGTTTTTAAAGCATTGTATTTAGCTATGGAACCAGCGTATAACATGGCACGGCTTTCTAATGCTAATGCAGTGTAATAGTTGGCGCGAGTTTGGCTGTTTGCGTTGCCTAATTGATTTTTGATTTCTTCGCATTCCTTGTAAATAAAATCGTAAATTTCATGTTCTTTCGCACGTGGGGTACGAAGATAAGAAGGATCACCATTAAAATCGTATTCTAATGTTTGGGTGATCAGCGGTACTCCTCCCATACGTCTTACAAGTTCGAAATAAACATAAGCTCGTATAAAGCGAAATTCGGCAATAAATTGATTTTTGCTTTCTTCGGAGATTTCTGTTCCATATTTAGTAATGTTCTCAATGGACATATTGATATCACGTATGAATTCATAGTCCCACCAACGTCCGTAATCATTTCCATAACGCAGTTCGTTACGATAATTCTGGTCTAAAGTACCACAATACATTGCATCATCAGTTTCACACATACCACCTGTGTTAAAGTTGCCATGTAATTGGGGAATTCTATCATATAGGTTGGCTAATTGTGATTTTATCATGGCAGGGTCGTTCCATACTTGTTCATTGGTAAGGATGTTTTTGGGATCTCTTTCGAACCATCCGTCACCACAACTTGATAATAAAGACGTAATGGCAGCTCCCAACAAAAATATTTTTATATAATTTTTTTTCATAATAATATCGTTTTAGAATGTTACATTAAATCCAAGAAGGAATGTTCTTTGCTGTGGATATACTACTGCTGCTGCGGCTGTAATTTCAGGGTCAATCCCGAACTGATGTACATTATCGAATGAACATAAATTCGAAACATTGGCATAGATACGTATTTTTTGTGCATGGACAGTTTTTGTCCATTTAATAGGCAAACTATAGCCGATTTCTAAATTCTTGATGCGTAAGTAGTGTACATTATGTAGCCAAAAATCGCTATTTTTGTTATTATAGCTGAACTCACCTTTACGAATAGCTGGATAACGTCCAGGAATCCATTCGCTATTGGGATCATATAAATCAGCACGGTGCCAACGGTCTTCTAATAAATATTCAGGTGAATTGCCATTGCCGTGGAATGCATTAGCGAGTTCATAATTTTGTCTCCATCCTTGCATAGCACCTCCGGAAAGGTCAATATTAAGGTCAATACCTTTCCATTCTAAACCGATATTACCGCCGAATGATATGATAGGAGCCCAACCTTCGGGGTAACCTATAGGGCGTTCATCCATACCGTTGATAATGCCATCACCATTTACGTCTTTGTAAATAAGATCACCAGGGAGTAGTGTCCGATTATTTTGTCCGTCTAAGTTAACCGGATAGTTAAGTATTTCTTCTTCCGATTGGAATTGCCCAATTACTTGATATCCCCAATATATGCCTCCCCAACGTCCTTCTGCAGAATTACGATATTCATCCTGGGAATTATTGAAACGAGGCTTATAAGTTTCGATACTTTTATAGCGTGAGAATGTAAAATTGCCACTAATGGTATAATTCAAATCACCGATATGATCAGTCCAAGTAGCCATTGCTTCTGCACCGATATATGCTTGTTTATTTAGGTTCTCGTTAGGTAATTTGTAACCTACTTCATTAGGCAGCAATACATCATAACGAGCTGCTGGCACGCCAGTAATATCTTTTCGGAATGCATCTGCTGTAATTTTTAGCCGGCTGTTAAACATGGTCAAGTCAAAACCAATATTTGATGTTGTATTTTTTGTCCAAGATAAATTTGTCACAGGCAATCCTCTTTGATTAAGTCCGGATACAACTTCACCGTCTAATACAGCATTACCTTGATTCCAGTTGTAACCACTTAAGTAGTCAAATAGCTTTACATCTTTTTCTGTACCAGTTTGACCGATAGATGCGCGTATTTTCAGATCATCTATGACCGGTCTTAACTTTTCGAAGAATTTTTCTTCTGATATTCTCCAACCTACTGATACTCCAGGGAAAAATCCCCAGCGCTTGCTTGGTGCATATAGATATGAACCGTCATAGCGGGCTAATATTTCGATTAAGTATTTGTGGGCGAAATTATAATTGATACGCCCAATCCAACCGGCACGTGCTTCATAACTCCATTCATCACCAAAACTATTGAGTTCATCAAATTGCAATAATGGTAGATAGTCAGTGGAAGGTTCCGTTCCATAAGTTTTCTTACTCCAGTCATAATCAGAAGCTTCATAGCCTAAGACTGCTGAAATATTATGTTTTTTAAACTGTTTTGTATAGTTCAATTGTAGTTGCATATAACGTGCCGGTACACTACGATCTATCTGACTTCTCCATCGTCCTGTGGCTGGTGTCCCATTATAGGTGTCATTTGCTTTATCATATGTATAGATTTGATATGCGTATTGATAACCGTCAAAACGACTGTTTGTATAATTGTAGGAGAAAGTGGCCTTTGCTGTTAAACCAAATTTGAAATCATATTGTGCATAAGCATTGATATTAGCATTACGGGTTAAATTGTCTTTGTAGCCGGCAATGTCACGTCTAAATGCAGCCGGATTATAACCATTTTCATGCACATTATTAATATATTCCGGGTTATCATTAGCGTATGGACTTTCGATAGGTTGCATCTTAAACATTGCTAAAATAGCCGTATAATATCCGTCTCCACCAGGTAGACCTACATCTTCACTTTTTTCATATTTTCCACTAATTTGTGCACCTACAGTGAAATGATCTGTAATTTTGGAATCAAGATTTAATTGGAAGTTAGTACGTTGATATTTAAAGTCTCGCATCATGGCATCTTGACTGGTATGAGCAACAGAAAGATAATAATTTGTTTTATCTGAGCCACCCGTAACATTAGCATTGATATGATACTGTGGTACATTCTTTCTCATTACCATATCATAATAATCATAACTTTTATATCCCGGCTCGGTACCAGCTTGCCATTTGGCTAATTCTTCTGGAGTATAAAGATTATTAGGATCTTCACCTCTGTTCTGTGCAGCTTCAGCCAAGCCTCTCACATATTGTCCGGCATTAGCTAATTTGGGAAAGCGAGTTAAGTTTTGCCAGCCATAATATCCATTAACATTGATGCTGACTTTTTCGTTTTTCCTTCCTTTTTTGGTTGTAACTAAAACTACACCATTGGCTGCACGTAGACCGTAGATGGCAGCAGAGGCATCTTTTAATACGGTAATACTTTCAATGTCTTCAATATTTAGTGCATTAAAAACATCATTGCCGGATACATCTGATGCTTGTAACCAGTCACGACTGTTCATACCTCCATAAGGAATACCATCTATAACAAATAGAGGACTTCCCATATTACGGATTTCAAGATTGATTCCTCTACCTGGTCGAGCATCCACTGCGCGTGTGGAAATTCCTGCTATTTTCCCAGATAAAGCTCCGGCAGTAGTGGTAGAAACTGAACGGGTTAGTGCATCGGATTTAACGTCACTAACTGCTCCTGTTAAACTTTTCTTTGTTTGTGTACCATAACCTACTACTACGACTTCGTCTAAAGTTTCAGTGTCCTCTTCAAGAATAATCTGAAAAATGGTTTTTTCTCCAATTTTCACTTCTTTTGTTTTGTAACCAATAAATGAAACTGCTAGTATTCCGTTGGGGTCATTTACATTGAGTGTAAAGTGACCGTCAAAATCTGTGATAGTCCCATTTGTGGTTCCTTTAAGGGTGACATTAGCTCCAATGATAGCTTCTCCTTTCATATCAGCTACATGTCCTGTGATTTGCGTTTGTGCAAATACTGCTACTGATGTGAGTAGTAGTATGACACATGTGCATAAAAATTTTAAATGCCTCATAAAATTAGGATTTAAAGATTAAACATTGTTTCTTATTTTGTTTTCCGACTGCAAATGTAGGTGAAGGAAAATTAATAAAGTTATATGAATCTTGCAGAAATGGATAGTAAATCATGCAATGCATGATTTAGATATCTTAAATATGTATTTTCTTTGTATTTTTGAATAATCAATTAAAAAACGATATTTAGTATTATGAAAAATATACTTGTTTTGTTGTTATTGGTGTTACCGGAATGTATATGGGCACAATCATACTCAGTTAAAAAGCTGGGAGCAATGGAAGGATTGTCTAATAATAATGTATTGAGTATTGCTCAAGATAAACAAGGCTATTTATGGTTTGCTACAGAAGAAGGATTAAATAAATTTGATGGGGTACATTTTATCTCCTATTATAAGGATATTCCTGATAAATTACATATTACAGGCAATGAACTAAATTGTTTGTTAGATGATCCTATAGATTCTATATTATGGATTGGTACGCAACGTGCGGGATTGAATGCTTATAATTATAGTAATAATACTTTCACTATTTATAAACATGATCCTGGAGATCATAATAGTTTGATTACTGACGATGTGACCAGCATAAAGCCTGCATCTGATGGAAATCTATGGATAACTACGTATTGGAATGGAATTGATTATTTAGATAAGAAGACTGGAAATTTTATACATTATAATACAGAAACTGTACCTGGACTGGGGAGTAATAATGTATGGTCAGTTGTTGATGGGGGAGATGGTAATCTGTATGTGGCTCATGCTTTTCATGGATTTAGTATAATTTCTATAAAAGATAAAAAAGCAAAGAATTTTAGGCATAACCCTAACGATCCTAATAGTTTGCCAGGGGATGGAGTTGTCTGTATTTATAAGGATAGAAATAATAATATTTGGTTGGGAACCTCCGAAGGGCTGGCTTTGTTCAATCCGGAATCAGAAAGTTTTATTCACTTTAAAGAGACTAAAGGGGGAAAACATGTTGTATTTGATATTAGGCAGATGGATGATAATAGGCTTTGGCTTGCTACAGAATTTGGGGGAATTGCTGTATTGGATTTAACGCAACGGTTATTTGTGTCTTCGGAAGATGTACGATTTAATTATATAAAAGCAAGTAATGATGAATATGGTCTGTCTAGTTCTAGCGTTCGTTGCTTGTTTCAAGATTCTTTTAATAATATATGGGCAGGTACATGGGGTGGAGGAATTAACTTCTTAAGCCGTGATTCTTCTTTATTTAATGTTTATAATTATTCTCCTATTCCAACAGCAGAGAGAAATTTAACAGACAAAATGATTAGCACGGTTTGTGTAGACCAAGATGGAGTATTATGGATCGGTACCAATGGAGGTGATATTAATGTTTTTTCAAAAGGGAAAAGAGTCGCTATATATGGAGCGGATGATGGAGATTTGAATGGAAATCCTGTTCAAGCATCTTTATGTGATACGAAAGGGAATTTATGGTTTGGACTATTTAATGGTGGGCTATGTTACTATAATAGAACTCAGAAGTATTTTCGTCAAGTATTCTCTAAAGATAAAGCTTTGATTGATGTTCGTGCTATTTATGAGGATGATCATCATACCATATGGATAGGTACTAGTGAAGGGGTTTATAAAGCAGGATTGGATGGACAACTTTTTTTTGGAGCATTATATAGAGAATGAACAAGTACGTTGTCTCTTTAAAGACGAGCAAGGCTTTCTTTGGGTAGGTACATTTGGAGGTGGAGTTTTAGTATATTCGCCAGACTTTAAAATGATTAAACATTTTTATACGGCAGAGCAATTCCCTTCAAATACAATTAATAGTATTTATGGAGATAGTAAGAAGCGTATATGGGTAGCTACTGGTGAAGGGTTAGTATGCTTTCCTTCTCCAAACAATATGAAGTACCAGGTGTTTAAAAGAGGAGATGGTTTGGAGAATGCCCATATACGTGCTATTATGGAAGATGCTTCCGGGCGTATTTGGTGTAGTACAAATAAAGGGATAAGTTGCTATATTGCGGTTAAGAATAGCTTTTATAATTATGGGCGATGGGATGGAGTTCCTATTGTTGGTTTTATGAGTGGTAGTGTTACTCATGATTATGATGGCAATATTTACTTTGGCTCTTTAAATGGATTATGTCGTTTTAATCCTGAAATGGTATTGGCAAAGCGTGAAGCTCCTTCAGCTATTATGACAGGCTTGAGAATATTTGTACCAATATCGGAAAGAAAAAGTGAGGAAAAGATGATAGAACTTCATGGATGTCCTGCAGTACGTTTAAGCTATATGCAAAATAACTTCAGCGTCACCTTCAATATACAGAATTATGCCTTGGCCGATCAAGTGGAATATGCTTATATGTTGAAAGGGTTGGAAAATTCATGGTATACAGTAACCGATCCTAATAATGTGACTTTCCGTAATATACCTCCGGGAAATTATTGTTTTCAGGTAAAGACAAGAATACGGAATCAGGAATGGGCGGATGAGATAGCTTCTCTGGATATCCGTATTGACCCGCCTGTATGGCTTACGTGGTGGGCCAAGTTATTTTATATTCTTTCGGGTGTTTCTGTCCTGTATTTTATTCTTCATGCCTATAAAAAGAAACTGGATATGGAGTCTCTCTATGAGTTGGAGAAGAAAAATCATGAGCAGGAACAGGAGCTGAATAATGAGCGTTTACGTTTCTATACCAATATCACACATGAGTTGCGTACCCCTTTGACGTTGATTCTGGGACCGTTGGAAGATATGCAGAAAAGTAATTCTTTATCAGGGAAAGATTCACAGAAAATATCGGTTATCCATCAAAGCGCCATCCGATTGTTGAACCTGATTAATCAGATACTGGAGTTCAGAAAAACGGAAACCCAAAACAAGAAATTATGTGTAAGTCGTGACAATCTGGCAGCCCTTGTACACGAGATCGGACTGAAGTATAAGGAATTGAACCGGAAACCTGAGATTGATTTCTGTCTTGAGATTGAGCAGGAAGATATGTCTTTGTTTTTTGATAAGGAGGTAGTAACGATTATACTGGATAATTTGATCTCCAATGCTATAAAATATACAGAGAAAGGAACTATAACTTTAGGATTACATCAGGTGATCCGGAATAATATACACCATACGGAAATCAGTGTGAGTGACACCGGTTTCGGTATTGCTCCCGATGCATTGCCTCATATTTTTGACCGTTATTATCAAGAGGGAAGCGAACATCAGGCTTCAGGAACAGGTATTGGTCTGGCTCTGGTAAAGAACCTGGTAGTTTTGCATGAGGGGGAGATCAGGTTGAAAGTTCTTTGAATGTGGGAAGTACTTTTTATGTCAGTCTGCTGACGGATAACACGTATCCCCATGTGCTGCATGCTGACTCGACGGAGAAAACTTCCGATGAAAAGGGCGAAAAAGAAGAAAATATAGAACCTGTGCATAATGGTAAGCGTATTCTGCTGATAGTGGAAGATAATAGGGACATCTGTGATTATATTGTAGAATCTTTCTCGGACGATTTTGAAGTGAGGACTGCCGCCAATGGTGAACAAGGTTTGGAACAAGCGTTGGGTTGCATTCCTGATATTATAGTCAGTGATATCATGATGCCGGTGATGAACGGTATCGTGATGTGCCGGAAATTGAAAGAAGACTTGCGTACCAGCCATATTCCCATTATTTTGCTGACGGCAAAGGACTCTTTGCAAGATAAGGAAGAGGGGTATCAAGTGGGTGCTGACTCTTATCTGACAAAGCCTTTCAGTGCTACTTTGTTGCATAGCCGTATCCATAATTTGCTTGAATCCCGCAAGTTGTTGGCAGAGCGTTTTAATACGAATTCCATACTCATTGACAAACGTGCGGCAGTAACCGAGTCTATGAATAAATTGGATAATGAGTTCCTTGAGAAGATTAACAAGCTGATTGAAGATCGTCTTTCTTCTGAGAAGATAGACATCGGCTATTTGTCGGACGCCATGTGTATGAGTAATTCTACCTATATCGGAAGATGAAGGCATTGACCGGACTTTCCACCAATGAATATATCCGCAAAATAAAGATGCAATATGCGGAACGTCTGTTATTAGAAGGGAAATACAATATTTCAGAGGTCGCATTCAAGGTGGGAATTAACAGTACGGTCTATTTCCGTCAGTGTTTTAAAGATGAATTCGGTATGGCTCCTTCTGATTATCTGAAAAAGATAAAACCGGAATAGAGTGGTTGTGTAAGCTGTTTCTTCCATATAGTTAAGCCTTTTTTTACAGTCATCTGCTACAGTCTCCGCCAGTGGACTGTAAGGTCTGCTTGGGTGGACTATACAGTCTGCTGCAATGGCTCTACGGTCCATTGGCGGAGTCTGTAGTAGGTAACCGTAAGAAAAGACTTTAATTGTAGGCAAGAAAAGCCTTAGTTAATAGGGAGATTGGACTTTGAAGGAAAGTTGCTGTTTCTCAATTTGTATGTTTATAAATGATTGTAGAATGCTTTTACCGTTTCCCATTTATAATAAGGGGCAATAGGGCTGTCAATGGGTAATTTGACTTCATTTTCATTATGTAGCAATTTTACAATAACTTCTCCTTGCTTATTCTTGAAAAAGATTAATTGAAGGTTGGCTCCCATAGGTGAAACACGGAAATCTTGCCAGGCCAGGTAATATCGGTCGGGATCTGTTTCTTGATTGGAGCATCCTTCTACTTGCATGAGTGCTAACAGACGGATCAGGTTGGTATCATGTCCGAAACGGAGGGTGGCGCAAGGAGTTCCTTCACGGATGGCGCGGTCGGCACTTTCTATAATATTCTTCAATAAAGATTTTGCACTCTCGGGGGCTGCTCCCTGATTGACGGGAGCATTGGCATTGCAAATATACATCCGATAATTCACAGACTGCCAGATACCGAATAATTCTTCTTTTTCAAACAAATCATAAAAGGATAGAGGCAACTCTACATCTTGCATGTCGGAAGCAATCCAATAAAGTCCCATCATGAGCTCGCGGGGATTCCTGACTTCTTTGGGATTTTTGAAAAGTGAAGCGATTAAACGTTCCGGATGAATATGATTTTCTTCGAATGTATGGAAAGCTGTTCTCCATGGCGCACTTGCCGAACCCAGCTTTTCGGCTTCGGGTGAAGTATAGGCAATGTAGTCCATGTGTCTTTGGTTGGCTTCGCGGGTGATCTGGAGGGAGGGGTTTAGTTCTTTCAGTTGTTCTGTGAATGCGGACATGCTCATGATACAACGTACGGAAACGCTCGAACGCGCTGATATGTTGGCGCTGTCCCGGAATATATGGGGATATTGTTGATAAAGCCGTTTGGCAATGGCTTTGTGTTGTCGTTCTCCTAATGGGGTCAGGTTTCCTCCGCGCCCACGGGCATTTTCCCATACTTTCTGGAGTCTGAGCCTCACATCTTCACCTAAATCGGTAAGTCCTGATTTATTGTGAAACGTATCAAAGACACGAATGACTTCTAGATAACGTTCGTCCGAAGTCATCCAGCGGGACCCATGGCGTCCGTAATGGCTGATGTAGAAAGGACTGTAACCTTCGGGTACCGGAGTTTGTATGCCGTTTGGTGTGGGATAAGCATAATAGATGCTACCCATTTTTTCCGGGCTTTGGATGATTTCTTCTTTCAGATTGTGTGCGGGGAGATCTATGGGAGCTACTTTCCAATTGATGCCGAGCGGATTATTTTGTATTTCCCATATCAGAGGGAAATTCGGATTATCCATAATCCACATTTCGCATCCGTCTACTGAGTCGTTTACATGCAGTAAGGAATAGCCCATAGCTTGTGACTTGGTATCAGCCAGTTGGTATTCTGTCTGATTATAATGAAATGCCTTTTGGCTTTTCAATTCCTGAAAAGCGGTTGCTGAAAGTAGGGCAAAGGTTTCTTGAATGGGGAGACAGATATGCTGTCCGTCTTCCGGCTGTAAGAAGCTTAGTCTGACCGCCGTTTTTAAAGCTTCTTGGGGCATGGCGTAGCTACCTGATTGCCATCGGGTGTTTCTTTCAATTCCCCAATGCAGATAAAGGGTGTCGTTGGACTGATTGAAAGTAAATTGGTACTTTCGGGTTTGTCCATGCAGTTTGAATACAAATAACAGAGGTTGGTAATGATATCTTGTGCCATTACATTTCCCATCAGGCTGCCGATAAGCAGAAAGCATATAAAAAGTTTTTTCTTCATCGTATGTTACTCTTTAGATTCAGGAAATAGTTTGCTCCCCCAGTTACCGGGACTAGGGCCCATTTTTAAAACCAACTCGCCTCCTTTGATGATATCATTATGGCGGATGGCGGAATATGGATAATTCTTTCCATTTAATAAAATCGACCGGATATACTTGTTCTTTTCGGAAAGCCCTTCGGCTTTGATCGTGAATGTTTTGCCTTCCTGTAAATGGAAACGACTCTCTGTCAGTAGAGGGGTATGGATTAAATAATAGTCTTGTCCGGCATTGGGGTACAACCCCATCATGTGGAATACCAACCACGATGACATGGCTCCGGAGTCATCATTTCCGGGAAGACCGGCAGAACCGTCATTATAGTTCTTCTGGATAATTTCATGGATGCGGTCGCCGCTTTTATCCGGACGCCCTACCCAGTGGTATAGGCAGGGAGTGAGGAAGGAGGCTCATTATTCACATTGAAGAAACCCTTGTCAAAGAAAATATCCAGCCGTTCGTCAAACTTCTCTTTTCCGCCACATTGTTCAATGAGTCCGGGTACGTCATGCGGAATGCTGAGTGAATATTCCCAGGAGGAGGCTTCATAAAAGAACATGTTCCACCAAGGAGTATACCAAGGGCCTTCAAAGGTAACGGGGGTATATGTGAAGGTGGGTTTCTGGATATGGGAGTTTCCGAAAGGTATTTTGTCTAACCAGTTTCCTTCTTTATCCCGGGGAAGTATGAATCCTTTGACTCCTGCATGTTCATAATCGGCCCGCCACAAGTTCTTCCAGTTGGAAGATTGTTTCAAGTATTGCTGGTACAAGTCTGTCTTGCCTAGTCCTTTTGCTACTAAGGCTATGGCATAATCACAATAGGAGTATTCTATTGTGCGGTTTCCGGCTCGGGGAATACCGTATGGAATATATCCCAATTCCAGATAAGGAATCAGTCCGCCTCTTCCCTCCGCTTCTTCGTTACCTCCGGGCGGTATGGTCGCATCTTTCAGCATAGCTTCCAAAGCCAGATGGTAATCTATGTTTGGTAGTCCTTTTACAAATGCATCGGCTATAACAATTTCGGCGTTGGAGCCGCCTTGTGTCCGTCCGTTACAATTTCCGCTTCGTGCATCAGGCATGTAGCCGTCCCGTTTATAGATATTGATCAGTGAACGTACAATGTCTGTTTCTCTTTGAGGGTCAATCAGTGTGATAAGTGGAGTTGAGGTGCGGTAGGTGTCCCAGATAGCATAAAAATCATCATAATAAGGTTCCGGATCACTCCATAATGGATTTTCACCGGTACGGTCTACAGGCATTAACATGGTATGGTAGATACCGGTATAAAACATACGCTTATATTTTTCGGGTGTATTTGAGGCTATATCAATGCGTTGCAATAAGTTTTCCCATTGTGCCAATAAGGCTTGCCGGGTGTCCTCAAATGACCAATGAGGTATTTCGTTCCATACATTCTCTCTGGCTTTGAGAGAACTGATAAATGAAATTCCGACTTTCAGTTGAATGGTATTTGCAGAAGAAGGGAAACGCAACAAAGCTCCGGTTTTTTGTTGGGAGTCTGGCTGGTATCGTTCATTGCTGATCTGGTTTCCTTTCCATGTGGTCGTTTGTACAAAGGGATGGTCGGTTACTGCATAAAAATAAACGGTGTAGGCACGTCCGTTATTCCAACCTCCGCGAATACGGGTATATCCCATTACTTCGTGATCGGATATGATTTGAATTTCCGAACCTACAAATTGTTGTGCTTCGCGGGCATCGGGGGTCGGTTGTTCACCCAGGAAGAAGCCGGCGTCAACCAACAGGGATTTTAAGGAATCTTCGGGATAGGTGAATCGGTAGAATGAGGCGCGTGGAGCAGTTGTTATTTCAGTATATATGCCTGTTCTCTGGAATTCGGTAGCATAATAGCCCAAGCGGATTGTTTCATCTTTGCGATAGTCTATATGATTGAGCTGATCCATACCTTTGCCAAAAGGCATGACAAGTATGTTGCCATATTTAGGACCTCCTCCTGTCCCGCTGACGTGTACTTGGGAGAACCCGTTGACTTGTTCGGGCATAGGCAGCCAACCACTATTGGGATGGACAGTGCAATCGGGCGATGGTTTCACCATACCATAAGGCAGGAGGGACCGATAAATACCCGTCCCAGTCCTTCCGAACCGATTTTGGGATCTACGTAATCAGAAAGTCTGGCTTCCTGTGCCGCGACCGTCACGGGCAGCAGCAGGAAGACCAGTCTTAACAAAGAAACTTTGAATGGAATGTGGGTCATAATTATTTCTTGTTTATTTTTACACGTATTGTATTCTTCTCTTTGATATCTCCTCCGGCTTGTGTCAATTGAGGGAAGGCCCAATAAATGTTACAGCCGGTAATCCGGATATCCGAAGCGGTGTCCAGATAGAAAGCATAAGTCTTGTCATATACAAAACCATCTCCGTTACAAGGACGTTTGTCATACACACCGCCTTCATAACCGGTACGTTTTAACAACTTGACATCTATTTCATCAAAATAGATATGATGCACTTTCTCCGGAGTGTCTCCCCCTACGAAAATGCCGTTTTCACTAGTGCATTTAATCTGATTGAAGAAAATGTTGCTGACTTCTCCCGAGTGTCCTTTCGTTGCACCTTTGGGGAAACGCCAGCCTGCATCTTTATGATTGCCTACGGCACGAGGGTATGAGGTGACATAGATAGGTTCCGCTTTACCCCACCATACATCAGAATAGAACATACAGTCTACTAATATATTGGAGAAAATGACATTGCTCACAGTACCTTCATCCCGGTTTTGTATGCCGATGCCCCGGTTGCTGTTTTTGATAATGCAATTATTGAATAATACATTATCAATCTTGTCCATATTTTCCGAGCCTATCTTAATAGCGCATGAGCGTGAAGTCATGACACAATTAGTTACTACAATATCTTCGCAAGAGCCATATTCTTCAAATTCCCGACGATTCTTCAGGCAAATGCAGTCATCGCCCGATTCAATGAAGCAGTTCGCTATACGTACTTTTTTGGAGTGATCCACATCAATACCGTCGCCGTTGCGTATTTTTAGATTATTCAATAAAGAGATGCCGTCAATCAAGGCATCGTAACAGCCTATCAGGTGTATTGTCCAATAGGCGCTGTTCCGAATCGTGATGTCACGGATAACGGTCTTCTCCGCATTGATAAGGGTAAGCACATGTGGGCGTGGGTCAAAATCAGTGACGGGCTTCAGCTCGTAGGAATCATCCAGCTCTTTGCCCATGAAGGCGATTCCGTTTCCGTCTATTTCTCCTGTACCGGTAATGGATATTTGTTTTAAGTCTTTTCCACTGATCCACATCATTCCTTCGCCACGGTTTTCGCGGAATGCGCTTTCTGTATAGATGCTTTCATCGGGGTTGGCCAGCAATCGGGAGTTGGGTTCCAGATGAAGGTTCACATAGGATTTCAAATATAGCGGACCGCATAGAAAGGTGTGTCCGGCAGGAATGATTACGGTTCCGCCACCGGCAGCGGAACAGGCATTGATGGCGCGTTGTATAGCGGCGGCATCATCTGTTTGTCCGTCTCCTTTGGCTCCATAGGTCATGATGTCGTACGTGTTCCCTTGATGGGAAGTACTGCATCCTGTCACAAACAACAGGAGGCAGCATAAGAGGCTGATGATAGTTTGATTCTTCATATGGATTGTTTTTTTATTTTTTGTACTTATTTCATATTGTCGGGAGGCAGGCTGAGGGCGGATGCTCCCCAGTTTGTATTAGGGTTCGGGCCCATCTGGAACTCTAATGTTCCTCCCTGTACTATATCTTGGTGTGTAAAGTAATTCTTGTCATATTCTTTTCCGTTTAGTTTTGCTGACTGGATATATATATTTTTTTTGTTGGCGTTGTGGGCTAATATGGTGAATGTCTTTCCGTTTTCCAAGCGGATGCTCATCCGGGGAAAAGAAGGACTTCCTATTATATAATAAGGTGTACCGGGACATACCGGATAGAATCCCATAGCAGAAAATACATACCAGGCAGACATCTGTCCTGCATCATCATTACCTGACAGACCACCGGAGCATTCAGATATTCTGTTTCCATAATATGACGTACCTCCCGTTGGGTTTTCCAAGGTTGTCCGGCATAGTTGAAGAGGTAGGCTATCTGATGACAAGGTTCGTTTCCGTGCCAGTAGCGGTGTTCGCTGAACATGGAATCCAGTTTGGCAATGTATTTTTCTTTTCCGCCCATACATTCCATAAGTCCGTATATATCATGGGGGGCATACCAAGTATAATGGCAGGGAGCTCCTTCGGTGATGAAGCGGGTGAAAGAAAAGGCGTTACCGGCATCGGTGAGGAAACTTCCGTCAGCGTATCTGCCTTGGGCATATCCGGTGCTAGGGTTTATTACGTTACGGTAATATCGTGCACGTATCATTAATGTATCATAAAGTCCTGTTTTTTGTGGATCAGGAAAGTAATCATCTGATGTTTCCAACTTTTGCAGGACTTGGGCCAATACGAAATCATCGTATGCATATTCTAAAGTACGTGACACTTGTTCGCAGGTATGAAAGGCCTCCGGTACGCTGTCTTCCAAAGGAATGTATCCATATTTCAGATAAGAATTCAAAGCACGCCGTCCCATTCCGTTTTTATATTCTTCATAGGTGGCGGGAGTCCTGAATGCGTTCCGGAGCATTCCTTCGCAAGCTTTGTTGATATCAAAATTACGGATTCCTTTGATATAGGCATCTCCCAGTGCGGAGATGCAATGATCGCCTATCATGGCTGCGGTATAACTGTTCCAACAAGGAAATATAGGCAGCCAGCCGCCTTGTTCATATTTGTCCACCAATGATTGCATCATGTCTCCGGCTTTCTTTGGGGTTAGGATATTGACTAAAGGATGGAGAGCACGGTAAGTATCCCACATACTGTAATCTTCATAGTAATTTCTACCGTTGGCTGATTGTCTGAACGGGTGTCCTGTGGAAAAAGAAGGATAGCGCCCGTCTACATCATTGAATGTACGTGGCAGGAATGAGGCACGGTAGAGTGCTCCGTAAAATTTCTCTTTATCGTTTCGGTTGTTTGTCTGTACTGTAACTTGTGAAAGCCTTTGTTCCCAGATGGAGTTCAGTTCCTGTCGGGTGCGGTCAAAATCCCAATGAGGTATCTCGGTGTCCAGATTCTTTTGAGCGCCTTCCATGTCAGTAAAAGAGGAAGCGGCTTTGATTAATATGGGTCCTTCTGAGTGTATTTTGAACCGGAGATATGCACCTATACCTGTTCCATCGGCTATCTGTCGTTGTCCGGCGAAGAGACTGTCATGCCGGAATGTACCATATTCTTCTATTTCATTTTGATATTCAATGATAAAGTACCCGTTGTATCCGGCGGGTTCTCCCCAGCCTTGATAGATGCGGTGGACGGGATTGTATCCGCGTATCTGTTTTTTTATAGTATCGATTTCAATATATCCTTCTCCTTCATCGCTGTTAGGATTGACTATGAGATAAGCATCTTCCGGTTGGTTATAAGTGAATCGGAAAATGGCTGAACGGGAACGTCCGGTCATTTCTGCAAAAATGGAATAATCTTTGAGAAGGACGGAGTAATAGGCAGGCGTTGCTGTTTCTTCTTGGTGAGAGAACAGGCTTCCTCGGTCTTGGGGGAGATATTTCAGTGTACCCGATACAGGCATCAAGGTCATGGAACCGTAATCTTGTGTACACCCTCCGACAATCCAATGTGAATTGCGGAACCCCTGTATCTTCTTATCTTTGTAATAATAGGGAGCCTTGCATTTTATTTCTGTATCTTGTGTCTGGGGAGTCCAAAAGTTCATTCCGTTGGGCTCTAGGACGGCAGGCAGCGTCTGTCCGTACTCTTCGGTATTTTTGCCGAAAAGTCCTGCGGTATGGGTTACGCTCGGTGCAGTTCCCGTACGGGTATCTACATAGGACAATAGGGATTCTTCCTGATGTCCGGTGCAAGACATGAACAGGCTACATAGAATCAGCAGATAAGATAGGGTACTTTTCATGGCTCTTCTTGGAAAAGGGTTATTTTTTAATCTCCTGGCGGAGCATTTTTATAAAGAGTTCCGGCCGGTCCAGATTGACTAAATCGGGATGGGCTTCAATCGCTTTTTTATATTCTTTTTCACTCGCATTCTGAATAGCAGCCATTATCTTGATATGATTGCTTTTGCAGAATTCTTTGAATTGAGGAGTGATATTGAGGATATCTGTTTCTACATAGGCCGGGGTGCATATTTTCATCCATTTCTCCAAAGCCGCTATATTGGAGGCATTTACTTTAATCTTCATTTCCGGAGCGATTTTGATAAATTCTTTCAGCATTTCTGAGTCTGCAAACCAGAAGAAACTTTTATTTTCATATCCTTTTTGGCGTACTAATGTAATCAAATCTTTTATCGGAGTTCCTCGTTTTACATCAAAAAAATGTGTGCCTTTCCTTGTAGGGTATCTAGCATTTCGGCTATACGGGGTACGTGAATGCCGATAAATCGAGAACTGAACCAACTGCCGGCGTCTAATTTTTCAATATCTTTGGATAGCATATCTTGAATGGGACCTTTACCGTTGGTAGTACGGTCTAAAGTTTCATCATGCAGATTATAAAGTATATTGTCTTTACTTTTGCGCACGTCCACTTCTATCCACCGGCTCCATGTTTCAATGCAGCTAGAGCTGATGGAATGGTGTTTTCCGGCGCTATATGGTTCGCTCCTCTGTGTACTACGATTTCGATAGAGTCCTGGTACATCATTTTATGGGCATGTATAGGAAATGGGAATAATACCAAGATGGATGTCGCGATATGAAGTAATAAGATTTGATGACGTTTCATGAATTATTTTTTGCTTTAAAGGTTTTTATAAGAGCTTGCCGTAACAAGCCCTTATAAAACTTATTTAATTTATCAATAACCGTAATTTTGCTTCCAGTTGGTGTTTGAATTCATCAAGCCGACAGATACAGGGAAGATTCTACGCCATTTCTCGGTCTTGGCTTCCGGATGATATTGATTTTTATATCCCCAGTCGTCTTCGAACTTTCCAAAACGGATTAGGTCATTGCGACGCCATGTTTCTGCGTAAAATTCACGTGCACGCTCTTCAAGCAACTCGTCCAATGAAGGAGAATGCTCCAATAATGGAGCGTTACAGTAGCTGCGTATTTGGTTGAACAGGGATTGTGGCGTATCACCGTTCGTAGCTGTTGCTCCCCGTAGAATAGCTTCTGCTTTCATCAGCAGAATATCTGCATAACGGAAGATAGGTACATCATTGCTTTGATTCCGGTTATAGAGGTTATAATCGTCTGCTTGAATAGCCCATTTGATGCATCGGTATCCCTGGCACCATGCGTTCAAGTCATTTCCAAGATCCATTTGGTCATTCAAGATGGTGATATTCTTGGTGAGGACAACTTGTTGTCCGTTGTATATATAAGGTTCTGTTCCCATTGTATGTGTGCTGATGTCATAATAGTTGATCGCACCTTTCATGATGATGTCATTGCGTTCATCTCCTTCCAGGCAAAAACGGTCTGCTGCTTCAGGAGTGACGATGAAAACGCCTCCAGCATTTTTGGATAGTGTTATACCGAACAGTCCTTTGCCGTCCGCGCCGTCATTGTTGAATTTAGCCAGAATTGAAAACGGGCGTAAGTATTGGCTCTGGTTGATGTTTCATTATTTTGGTATGGCATTGCATAGATGAAATCTTTGATCTGATAGCCGTTGTCCGGCATGAATTTCTTGCGATAACCATCACTGAGGTTGAAATGACCAGAGGCGATGATATCATCGCAATATTTTATGACATCATTCAATTTGGAATTAGTCATGCTTGGATCATAAGTAGCTACATCATCACAGGTATAAACAGCCCAGTTTATATAGAGTTTGGCAAGGAGAGCCTCAGCCATCCATTTGGTTGGCTTGCCATAAGTGGAAGCATCAACATCTTCTTTTAAACCGCCGGAAGCCAAAGCACGAAGCAGGTCGCTTTCGATAAATTTTGTAATTTCGGAACGGGGAGAACGGTCGATAGCTTCAGAATCGCCGATCAAATGGTCTAATTTGGGAGTTGCTCCGAATGTATCCATAAAAATAAAATGATAGAAAGCACGCATGGCAAGTGCCGGAGCAATCAAGGCTTCTTGTTCGGTATTGTTTTCATCCTCTCCACCCAGGTCAAAAATTGCTTGATTGCACTTTGTGATTGCAGCTGGAATATCACCGGCCCAGTCCACGTGTGCGTCTCCTGGAAGGCTGGCATGAAGAGAGGAATGGATATAATTGCCGCCATCATACCAGTTACCACCAAATGTCACTGCCATGAATTCATCAGAGGACAGCAGGGCAGCTTCCATATAACGACGTCCTAATGCTCCGCCGAATCCATAATACAAACCTGCCATTTTCGCTTCTTTGGCAATTTCGGAATCCGGGTATTCTGTATAAGTGGATTTAAGATCCACATCTAGATCTGTGCAGGAGGAGAAGGTGAACAGACCACCTACTAGCCAGGTTATTAATTTTATGCTATTTTTCATATCAGTTTTCAATTATATGGTTAGAAATTCATGTTTACACCGATCATAAATGAACGGGTACGCGGATAGTAATTGGTGCGTCTGTCCATACCCGGTTCCAAGCCTCCAAGGTTGATTTCCGGATCACGACCGGAGTAACCGGTAATGGTGAATACATTATTACAAGTAGCGTATAGCTTGAGCGAGTTTATCCAGTTACCAATTTTGCCGAAAGTATATCCCAATGAAACCGAGGACAGACGGAAATAACTACCGTTCTCTATCCAGCGATTGGATGGTGCTTGAGATTGTGTGTCTGTAGCACGGTGTTCGGTAGCTACGCTTTTTAATACATTGCGGCCTTCTTTCACAAAAGAAACATTAGAGTATTGTTCTGCAGTGGCGTTGTAGATATCTTGTCCAAAAACACCAGTAAAGAATAAATCGAGATTCCAGTTCTTGTATTGGAAGTTATTGCTCCAGCCTAAATTTAAATCAGGTTGTGCACAGCCGGTAATAGTACGGTCTCTATCAGTTTCAGGATCTGTGGTCGTTTCGCCTGTACGCTCACCCGTTTCAGGATCGTGTACATAAAAGATGGATACTCCTTGGTTATTGTAGCCGGCCCATTCGTAGGTGTAGAAGGTGCCGATAGGATGTCCTTCCATGATGCGCTGTACGTCTGCATTTGAAGAATAACCTGCGATTTCAGGATCGGCTGCACGGATATAATCTACGGAATATTCACTGTTGGATATACTTTCTACGTTATTTTTATTATGAGATAAGTTCAAACTGGTTTGCCAAGAGAAATTTTTTGTTTGTATAGGAGTGGCATTAATGGTAAATTCAATACCTTTATTGCTGATATCTCCCACATTGGCCGGCATGGTTCCGAAAGGATAGCGGTTTGTGGAAACCTCGTAAGTGTATATCAGGTCGCTGGTACGCTTGTCATAGTATTCGATGGTTCCTCCTAATCTGCCTCCAAAGAAGCTGAAGTCCAGCCCGATGTTCAACATGGCTGTACGTTCCCATTTTAGGTCTGGATTGGCATTTGAGGCGGCTGCAGGGTATGGTAACTATTCTGTGTGCCATTGGCGTTTGTATAGTTGAACCAACCTGAAGTACTGTAAGTCTGGATAGCCGAATAAGCTCCGAATCCGAGTGAGTTACCACTAACACCATAACCAACACGGAACTTCAAGTCATCGAAAACATTTAAATCTTTGATGAACTTTTCTTCGCTCATACGCCATGCCAACGATGCAGATGGAAAAGTTCCCCAACGGTTATTCTTTCCAAAAGCAGAGGAGCCGTCACGGCGAATTGTTGCTTGAAGCAGGTATTTGCTGTTGAAGGAGTAGTTGATACGTCCATAAAATGAGATCATGCGTAAAGTTTCCAAATGACCGTTATTATTGCTGGTGATACCGCCATTCTGCCAATCCATTTTATTGGCAAGGTTCAGATTATAAAAGGTGGTGTTATCATTGTAAAAGTCGTAGACATCCAGACCGAAACTGTCATTGTCATCATTCTGTTCCCATGAATAACCGGCCATCAGGCCCAGTTTGTGGATATTGGCGAATGTATGATCATAGTTTATGTATGTTTCAAGAATTTTTTTCTTGTTTTCTGTTGCAATACGTTTAGCTTCGCCATTTCGGGTGTTATATTGGGATTTGCTGGTATGGTATTCGTTCCATATATATTGTTCGTCTTGATAGGAAAGACTTAAGTTCCATTTCAAGTCCTTAGTGATATCTAAAGTACCTTTGGCTGTTCCTTGAAGGAGTTTCTTGTTATTTTCAAAAGTATCTTCATTGATCATGGATACAGGATTGAAGTTTTGGGAGATAGTTTTGTCGCTATACCAAGAACCGTCTGCATTGGTGACAGGAACTAGTGGAGAATAATAATTCATGGCATCGAATACGGATTGGCCATCTTTGGCGGAATCAACGGTGGTACCTTTTGATTGTGCGGCATTCACATTAAAGGCTAAGGTGAGCCGATCATTCAGTGCTTTGGTTTGCAAGAATGCGCGGCCGCCGAAACGCTCGAAATCTGTACCACGTACGATACCTTGTTTGTTTTGATAACTCATGCTGGCACTGTATTGAGTCTTTTCTGAACCGCCATTGATAGAAACGTTGTGGTTATGACTGATTGCTGTGCGCAGTACTTCATCGTTCCAATTGGTGTTTGCTCCTTTGTCATTCGGAAGAGTGATGTTATTTTCCTTGGCATAGGTGCGGAGTTCGTCGGCAGTCATCATATCTAAACGCTTGGCAATGTTGTCAAATGCAAGATATGCGCTGTAGTTTACAGAAGTGTGCTCACTTTTACTACCTTTTTTGGTGGTAATCAAGATTACACCGTTAGCAGCCTTGGAGCCATAAATAGCCGTTGCAGAAGCGTCACGAAGTACGTCAATGCTTTCAATATCTTCGGGAGCAATCAGACTTAATGACATACCGGGAATACCGTCAATAACATAATAAGGTTCCATTGCCGCACCGGTACGCAGAGAAGAAGCCCCACGTAAAGAGATAGAAGCTGTACCAGAAGTCGGGTCGCTGCTTTGTACTACCGTCAAACCAGGAACTTTACCTTGCAACAACTGTCCAGGGTCAGAATAAACTCCTACATTCAGTTTGTCTGCTTTCACAGTGGTAATGGAGCTGGTTACATCCTTACGACTCATACTGCCATAACCTACTACCACAACTTCATCTAATGTTTTAGAATCTTCTTCCATAATAATCTTCAAAGAAGATCCTTTTACTGTAATTTCCTGGGTAGTGTAACCCACGTAAGAGAATACGAGTGTCTTTCCTTGTGCTACATTCAGTGTAAACTGTCCGTTAAAGTCAGTGATAACACCGTTGGTAGTACCTTTTTCGACTACATTCACTCCGATAAGGGGTTCTCCGGTCTTGTCTGTGACAATACCGTTAACTTGATTTTGAGCAAATGCCAGTGTACTGTTTAATAGGAGTAATGCAAAGACTACTATCTGTGCAAATGTCCTTTGGGTTAGAGATTGTACGTTTAGCATAGAATTTAATTTTGGTTTTGATTAATATGTTCTTGTTTAATACTGCATAGTTCTCTATATATTATGAATTGGTTGTTACAGTTTGATGTATATTTTCTTAAGATATAGCGGATAACCGATACACCCCAAAAACAGAGTGAAAACGAGGGCGTAGACAGCTGAGGCAAGGTAGGTGTCGGTTATTCCTGAATGAATGGCTGCATAGCTGCCGCCTTCCATCCGGTACTTCCCATCATAATGGCAAGTACTTCGCTCAGTACATAGAGGAATAGGGGGTTGACGCCGAAGATTGATGAAGAAGCGGCACCATTTTTGTTTATTCCTTATGTCTATAT